>Ga0209624_10000450_pt1 | contig 36048 bp, 29 predicted proteins | sample JacPinW_OM2H0_O1_FD_188565 | JGI IMG/M metagenome (GOLD analysis project Ga0209624, IMG submission 188565) | Forest soil microbial communities from Algoma, Ontario, Canada - Jack Pine, Ontario site 1_JW_OM2H0_O1 (SPAdes) (version 2) | ecosystem: Environmental > Terrestrial > Soil > Boreal...
TGCTTCGTCATTTCTGGGCCAGAACCTGAAATCAAACACGTTGGAGCTCGAATACGACCTGAACAGGCGGGTGATGGCCCATATCGGCTACCTCTACACGAACCGCACGATCGCTCAGTCGAGCGACACCAACGACTCGGGGCTGATCTATTTTCCGGGCGGGACAACCGGCATGGCGACTGCGGCCAATGATTTCCTCGCAGCGCGCGGTAGCTGCACCGAAGTCGCCGGCGCGTTACCTGCCGGTTGTACGCTGAACCCGGACGGCTCGGTCGCTTTCGTCGCCCCTGCGGCGCCGAGCCCAACTCGCAGCATCAGCACGATCAACGAGAGTGCCTTGCTGCTGGGGGTCGTGGTGCGTCCCGTCGATGCCCTGCGGATCACGGGCGATTTTGAGTTCGGTTACAGCGACAACTCCTACACGCGCATCGATCCCCGGCAAGTGCAGTCCTACAAGATCCAGGCGAACTACAAACCGCGGCCGTGGGCGATCGTCGAAGGCGCAGTTGAAATTCATGAAAACCGCGACAATGTGTTGACGGTCGACAACCTCGAGCACGACCGTTCCTTCAGCTTCGCGACGGTACTGACGGCGAATCCGCGCCTCTCGATCGATTTCGGGTACAACTACTGGAACGTCTACACCCAATCGCTGGTCTGCTTTGCTTACTCCACAACCTCCGCGAACCCCACGCCTCCACCAGCTACTCTCCCTGTGTCGGCGTTCCCTCCAGGTGTCCCGATGCTCCCGACGGGGGCGGCGTGCCCGATTGCCGGTGCGTCGTCCCCCCTTGGAGCGCTCTCGATCTACGGCAGCACCGACCATTTCGCCCACTCGACGGTGATCTGGAAACCCGTGAAGCGGGTGACCGCGATGGTGGGCTATGGCGGCAGCTTCGTCCGCGGCAACACAACTTTCCTGAATCCCCTGACGCCATCCGGCACCCTGGATTTCAATTACCAAAGGCCGTACGGATCGGTCGCAATCGATGTCTATAAGGGCTTCACCTACAAGATGTCCTGGAATTATTACGGGTTCAACGAAACGGGTGAGACCAATCCGTTTGGACTTGCGGCGATTCGTCTGGAGGACTTTAACGGAAGCAATGCGACGTTCTCGGTCCGGTATGCTTTCTGAGTCACAAAGAGCCGAGAAATAGGAGTAATGAGATGAAGAATCACATGCTCGGAACCTGGTCCGCAGTGCTACTGCTGGCCGCGCTGGTCCTTGCTGTCACCACGCCGGCGCTGGCACAGGACGCGGGCGCTCTATTCAAGTCCAAATGCAGTGTATGCCACTCGCCGGACGGCAGCGGCAGCAGTGCCACCGGAAAGCAACTGGGGGTGACGGACCTGCGGGCCGATGAGGTTCAGAAACAGACCGACGCCCAGCTGAACGACAGCATCACGAGCGGTAAGGGCACGAAGATGCCGGCTTACAAAGGCAAGATCACCGACGACCAGATCAAAGGGCTCGTCGGCTACATACGAAGCCTAGCCAAGAAGGGCTGAGGCTCCTGTAGGGAAGTCGGCGCGCGGTTGCTTCGCTTGCTTTGCTGCGCGGCCTGACTTTTCTCGGAGGCAAGCTTTGCAACTGCCGACACCCGGGGTGCTGCTGATTGCTTTGCTCCTGATCAGCCTTGTTCTGATTGCGCTGATCGTATTTCGCCCCGCGATCACAAACAGCCGCGAGGGGAAAATTCTGGCGTTCCTGGCATTCTTGATTCTGCCGGTTCTCTGCATGACTTGGGAGCCTCGGAACATATCGATCGCTCCAAGCAAACGCAGTTCTGCCTAAGCTGTCACGTCATGCAGCCTTACGGGAAGAGTCTCTATGTCGATGATCCGGGGTACGTGCCCGCCGCTCACTACCAGAACCATCGCATTCCTGTGGAAGAAGCCTGCTACACGTGCCACACCGACTACGCCCTGTACGGCAGCCTGCGAGCCAAGATGGAGGGCTTGCAACATATCTACGTGCAGTACCTAGGCACGATCCCGACAACGATCACGTTGTTTCAGCCTTACAACAACCGCGAGTGCTTGCACTGTCACCTCGGCGCGCGCTCTTTTGAGAGCAACCCGATCCACCAGGCCATCATGGATTCCACCAAGAGTAATCAGATGTCCTGCGTCACCAGCGGTTGCCACGACACGGTTCATAACGCGTCGGGCCTGGACCAGGTCAAGTTTTGGAGCCCGGTACAATGAATACCGAATGGACAGCGATCCCACCCAGCCTCCGCGTTCCCGGAATCCTTTTGATCCTGGGCCTTGCGATCGAACTAATAAGCCTGCTGTGGAATAAGCCTCTGGCGTTCATTTTGTTCGCCTTCGTAGGGGGCGCTTTCCTGCTGGCGGGCATCCTGCTCTACCTGTATTCGCTCGTCTCGGTGCGCGGGTAGCGCGAGATCGTCACGTCGACGCCCGGAAGCCGACAGGACTTCGTCATGCGGCGTCTCGACGGTAGAGCAGGTAGGCGCGGATGAACGGGTCAAGATCGCCATCGAGGACTTTTTGGATGTCGCCGCGCTCGATCTTCGTACGGTGGTCCTTGATCATCTGATAAGGCTGCATCACATAGGAGCGGATCTGGCTGCCGAAGCTTATATCCGACTTCGTGGCGTCGAGCTTGCGCTGGTCCCCTCGCCGCTTTTCAAGCTCCATCTCGTACAGCCGCGACCGAAGGACTCTCATTGCGATTTCGCGGTTCTTGTGCTGGCTGCGTTCGTTCTGGCACTGCACGACGATGCCTGTCGGCAGGTGCGTAAACCGCACAGCGGACTCAACCTTGTTGACGTTCTGGCCGCCGTGGCCGCCCGCACGGAACGTGTCAATGCGAAGATCCTCTGGTTTCACCACAATATCGATGCGGTCGTCGATTTCCGGGATCACGAAGACCGAGGCGAACGAAGTGTGGCGGCGGGCCTGCTGGTCAAACGGTGAAATGCGGACCAGCCGATGCACGCCACTTTCCCCCGCAAGCATTCCGAATGCGTTCTCGCCCTCAACCTGCACGGTTGCGGACTTGATGCCGGCCTCTTCGCCGGGAGTTGAATCAAGGATGGTGGCCTTCATTCCCTTCTGTTCCGCCCAACGGAGATACATGCGCAGCAGCATCTCGGCCCAGTCTTGGGATTCTGTTCCGCCTGCGCCGGGTTTTATGGTGACGATTGCATTCATCGAGTCGCTTTCGCCAGCCATCAATGTCTTGGTCTCAAGCCCGGCGAGATAGCTATCGACCCCGGCGAGTTCCTTCGCCAGATCTTCCAGGATCGAGTCGCGCTGCTCGCTATTGGATTCTTCGCGCGCCAGGTGGAAATAGGTTTCCAGGTCGCTGGCCTTGCCGGTGAGGGCGGTATCGGCGTTTGCACGCTCTTCGAGTTGCTTGCGCTGCTGCAACAGCGACTGGGCTTTTTCTTGGTCCTGCCAGAATTCCGGAGCGTTGATCTTCAGTTCGAGTTCGGCGATCTGTCTGCGGGCAGACTCCGAGTCAAAGATAACTCCGTACGAGACCCATGCGTTTCTGAAGCTCGTCGTAGCGTTTCTGCAGATCCTCGATGTGTTCCGCCATCGCTAAATCCTACACAGGAAACGCGAAAATAGAAATTTGAAACTTGGCCTAGGCCCTCCTGCGCCCAAACGCGTGTCTGTAGCGGCTTTTTGATCTATCCTTGGGGACCGGCGGAAACCAGCGCCGGAGCTGTCGGCGCCTGCAAGCGAGGACTCTACGATGACCGTATCTGTCTTTATCGGCACCAGTGTTGACGGGTTTATTGCCAGACCGAACGGCGATCTCGACTTCCTGCCGGAAGGCGGCGGCGAACCTCACGGCTACGACGAGTTCATCTCGACGATCGATGCGCTGGTCATCGGCCGCAAGACCTTTGAGACGGTTCTGGGTTTTGAAGCGTGGCCCTACGGCGACAAACGCGTGGTGGTCTTAAGCAGCCGGCCCGTCGACTTGTCGGCAGTGCGCGCAGGCGTTGTCGAACAAATGTCCGGGCCGCCCGCTGAGATCGTCTCGAAACTGGCCGCGAGTGGAGCCAATCATCTCTACGTCGACGGGGGCATCACGATTCAACGGTTCCTGCGCGCAGGCCTCGTCCAACGCCTGATCATCACCCGAGTTCCCGTGCTCATCGGGGAAGGTATTCCGCTGTTTGGAGCGCTACCGCGTGACCTGCGATTGGTTCACGTGGCAACCCACGACTATCCGAGCGGCCTGGTTAAGAGCGAGTACCGCCTGGCAGCCTAGCCATCCGGTCCGCTCGCTGTGCCTGAGCTCGAGTCGCCGGCGTCCCACAGGTTCTTTTGCCATCCCGGCTTCGCCGCAGTCGTTGCGACCCCTAGGATGGACACCAGAACGCACAGCCACGGGAACCAATCGCCCATGCGGACATAGAGCGTCTGGTCTGTGCGGAAATCGTACGGGGCGTCGAGTTCACCTCGGATGTCGGTTGAAAGCTGCGCGGCGATTCGGCCGTAGGGATCGACCGAAACGGTATACCCGTTATTGGTGTCGCGCAGAAGCCATCGCCGGTTTTCAACCGCCCTCACCCGCGCCATCATTAAATGCTGCGCCGGAGCGGCCGAGCGTCCGAACCAGCCATCGTTTGAAATATTGATCAGCAGCTCGGCGCCGCCTGCCGTAAATCGCCGCACCGCATCGGGAAAAACCGCTTCGTAACAGATGAACGAACCGAAACGTCCTTCAGGCAGCGCGCCCACGGCATAGACCGAACCCGGCGCAAAATCGCCGAGGTCGGCAGTGAGCTTGCCGGTGAAACCAAGCCACCGGCGGAGCGGGACATATTCGCCGAACGGCACGAGGTGAATTTTGTCATAGGTGAAAATGCGCTCGCCCGACGGGTTCAGCAGCACGGCGCTGTTGGTGGCAACCAGCTTCCCAGCCCGGTCCCGTTTCCAGTCCTCGGCGCCGACCAGAAAATCCGAGCCCGAGACCTGCGCGATCTGGCGCGCGCGGGCGGCGAAAGCGGGATCCTGCAGGCTGAAGGGCGCCGGCGACTCGGGCCACACGATCAGACCGGGAATCCTGCGCGCAGCGTCCACGCTGATCTGCGCAAGCTCATCCAGATCCCGAGCATGCACCTGGATCCAGTCGGCCGGGTAATCGTAGGCTTGGGCAAAGTCCGTCTGAACAAGGTGCGCCGTGAATCGCGGCGTGTCCGAGGGCACCAGATATCGGCCTCCTACGGCGACAAAGATCAAGACGGCGGTCAAGGCGAGCACGGACTTCCAGGCGCGCTGGCGTCCACAGAGCAGTGCATACCCAACCAGCGAGCCGTATGCCGCAACAAGGAAGCTCAGGCCGTAGATCCCGGTCACGGTGGTGAGTTGCACAAGCGGAAGATTTCCGCTCGCGGCGTAACCGGCGAGATTCCACGGAAAGGCGATGATGGGCAAGTGCGCGCGCAGAAACTCGACGGCGACCCACAAGCAGGGCGCAAGCGCGAAGGCAATCCAGGCACCCCTGCGCGACGCAAGGGCTACGCTCCAGGAAAAAACCGCGCAGATCACCCCGCCGGCGACGGCAATCAGCGCGACCAGACCAGCCGATGTCCACGGGCCAACACCGCCAAACTGCTGCACCACCACGTCAATCCACGGCAGGCAGAGCGGATAGAAAACCAGCGCGTGGAGCAAACCATACAGCGGGGCTACAGCGAGCCGAGCGCGAAACGACGCAAGGACCAGCAGGCCGATCGAAATCCATGCCAGGAGCGGAAGGTTGAAGTTCGGGAATGAAAGAGCCAGAGCGGCCCCGCTTGAAAGGGCGAGAAGCAAGCGCGTATGCCAGGAAAAGTTCATGCGGTCGGGCATTCAGCGGACTTCGACAAAAAACATGCAACCTTTCGGGCCCGGGGCGCGTGTTGTGACGCTGCCGATGTCGGAGCGGGAATCAGAGCCCCACAAACATCGCTCGTTCCAAAGACTGTCTTGGATTTACGAAAGTGACGCTAGCGTTTGATGATAGCGATGAAACCGGCCTGGTCAAGAGCGCTCTTGGCAGACTCGGCGGACCGTTCATCCGGATAGGGTCCGACCTGCACGCGATAGAAATTGTCGCTCGAAGGCGTCACAACGAAGGACGGGAAATGTTTCTGCTGCAGGGCATCGGCCATGATCAGCGCGTCGCTTTCGCGCGTCAACGCTGCGATCTGAAGAACGAGCGATCCCTTCACCATTCTGGGGGCCTCTAGGCGAGCCGCGGCAGGAACCGTCTTGGCACTCGCGGCAGGCGCAGCCGGAATCGAGCTTGTCCCGCGCGTGGAGACAGCCGCAGGCGGGGCCACCGTATTCACCGAGGGCCTTGCGACCGGGTCCATATGGTCATCGTTTTTCTTCGAGTAGAAATCCCACTCGTTATTCGCAGGAGCAGGCGCAGCCCCAGGCGAAGCATCGGCTACCTTCGGCTTCGCGGAGGAATGAACCGGTGTCAGGCCGGTTTCCGGGCTTTCCGCAGCATGTACCGGGCCGCCATATTGGTTGTGTCCCATCACGTAACCAAGCGTGAAGAAAACACCGCACAGGAGCACGACGCCCAGAAAAAAGCTCACCAGGTGCCTGCTTTCTAGCACCCTGTCACCGCCTCCGCGTTTTCCGTTTCCGCCCATTTTCCCCTATTTCTTCTCCGCGAAGGCCTTCACCCACTGCGAGATGATATCGACCGGCAGTGGAAAGACGATCGTCGTGTTCTTCTCGACGCCAATTTCAGTCAGTGTCTGCAAATAGCGGAGCTGAATCGCGGCCGGCTGCTTTTCCAGGATCTCCGCTGCGTCCGCCAGCTTTGCCGAGGCTTCAAACTCTCCCTCGGCGTGGATAATCTTCGCCCGGCGCTCACGCTCGGCCTCCGCCTGCTTGGCGATGGCACGCTGCATGTTCTCCGGAATATCGACTTGTTTGACTTCGACCTTCGTTACCTTGATACCCCAGGACTCGGTATCCTGGTCAAGGATTTGTTGCAGCTTCGCGTTTACCTTTTCGCGCTCGGACAATATCGAGTCCAGCTCAAACTGACCGACGAGGCTTCGAAGCGTGGTCTGGGCGAGCTGCGAAGTGGCATAGAGATAGTTTTGCACCTGCGAAAGTGCAAGATTCGCGTCCACGACGCGAAAATAGCAAACCGCGTTCACTTTTACCGACACGTTATCGCGCGTGATCACGTCCTGCGGGGGCACGTCGAGCGTCTCGATCCGCAGCGAGATTCGCGTCAGCTTATCAATCGGATAGAGCACCAGCTGCAGTCCCGCACCCTTGGCGTTGGGAAGCATACGACCCAGACGGAGGACCACTCCGCGCTCCCATTCCTTGATGACGTAGATCGAATTGAATATCCAGAACAGAAAAATTAGGACGAAACCGATCATCACCACCGAAACAAAATCCAAATTCATCGCTGTCTCCTTCCGATCACTCCCTATGAAACGGCCGCCCTCGGCGACACCGCTTCGACTTGAACGGTAAGCCCGTCGACGCGCTTCACACGCGCTCGCGCGCCCTTGGGAATGCTCTCACCGGATTGCGACGCGGCCCGCCACAACTCGCCGTGGACCCGCACCAGTCCCGTGGCAGCCGCGCCCGGGATTGGCTCGATCACTTCGCCTTCTTCCCCGAGCAACTCTTCCTTGCCTGCGGCCTGTTTCCAGGAACGCGACCGCAACACGGCGCGCATCAGTATCACAACAATCACCGCAAACGGGAGCGCCACAGCAAAGGCGGTACCGACGCTCACGCCCATTCCGGTGAGCGGCGACCGCACCAGCAGCAGTGCGCCCAGTACCATAGAAACAACTCCTCCCAGCCCGAGCACGCCGTGGGTCGGAAATTTCGCTTCCAGAACAAACAGCGCAAGAGCGAGGCCGATCAACAGCAACCCGCTAAGATTCACCGGCAGCATGTGCAGGCCAAATAGCGCCAGCAGGATGGCGATTGCGCCCACGACGCCGGGAGCGAACATTCCTGGATGCGTAAACTCCGTGTAGAGCCCCAACACGCCGACGATCAGAAGGATGAAGACCAGATTAGGCTCGACGATGCGTGACAGAAGCTTTTCGCGGCCGGTCATCTCGACCGGAACGAGCGATGCACGGGTGAGCGAAAGCGCGACGGTCGAGCCGTCGAAGCGGGTAATGGTGCGGCCGTCGAGCTTCGCGAGCAGGTCTTCGGGAGACGAGGCGACCAGATCGATCAGCTTCCCGTCCAGTGCTTCCTTTTCGCTGAACGCTTTTGCGTCGGTGACCGCTGTGGCGGCAAGCTCTGTGTTGCGGCCGCGTTTGCTGACATAGCTGCGCAGGTACGCAGTCGCTTCGTTCAGTATTTTCCTGTTGAGCGTGTCGTCAATTTTCACCGGCTCACCGAACATCTCCATGATCGGAGAAGCCGCGCCCGTATCGGTTCCCGGCGCCATAGCGGCTACGTCTGCCGAGAGCAGGATGAAAAATCCAGCGGAAGCAGCGCGCGATCCCGTGGGTGAGACGTAGAGGACAACCGGTACAGGCGAGGTCAGGATCGCCTGGATGATTGAGCGCATGGAGGTGTCCAGGCCCCCGGGCGTATTGATCGTGATGAGAATCAGCGCTGCATGGTCGCGGTTGGCTTGCTGGATTCCATTGATTAGATACTCGGCAAGGATCGGCTCGATTTCGCCGTCAATTCGGAGCTGAATCACGGTTGAAGCTGCGGGCGAAGGGGAACTCTCGGTTGCGCTCGCGGGCGCCGCGGCGCGGGCGACAATCGTCAGCAACGCCAGGGCAAGGACCGACACTACCAAAGCCAGTCGCCGCGATACCCAAGAAGCCATCACGAATGCGTAGTATAGCAAGGGAATGATGGAGAGGCGCGAAAGATCCTCAGGCCCAGCGCTTTCCAGAGTGTTCACCGGGAAACAACGGAATTATTAGAAAATGCTGCGGGCGGCCAAACCCGTTTCGTTCTTGGCGGAGCGGGAGTCTTAATCCAGCGGCTCGGCCTCGATGCCCACGTTGGTCTCGCCGGCCGCTTTCTTTTCGTTGTACTTTTTCACCCATGCGGCGAAACTCTTGCCGGCAGCGGTATCCCGACCCGTGAAAGCGAGAGCGGCAATTTCGTTGTAGGGCACCGAGACCTTGTCTGTACTATCTTTGGGCATCACGCGAACAAAGCAGTCCGACAGCGACGGTCCCTTGATTCTGCGATCGAACAAATACCCTTCGATTTTCTGCCCGCTCTTGAGCGTGATGGTCAGATCGCCGCGGTAGTCGAACGCCTTTTCCAGGGCCTCACGAACCTCGGATTCAGTGGAAACGGCGGGAATCCAGCCCTCCAGATTTTCATGGAGCACTCCGAGATGCTCCTCTGCGGGGTCGGTTGTGGACGTATTCTTGGATTCTGACATGGCGATTGGGAAACGCTAGGCCTTGGGGGACGTCATGATCTGTACCAGCTGGCTTGAGCCTTTGCCCGGATTGCCCGAGGCGCCGCCCATGGCGTCAGGATCCTTGTACCGGTTGAAGAGCGTACCGCGCACCGCGCTGAGAAATCCGCCGATCGAGCCAAACATGTCGTCCACGGCGCTGGCCTCATATCCGCTGTGCACCATGCAATTGGCGCACTTGGGGTTGCCGCTCTCGGTGCCGTAGTGATCCCAATTCGTCTCCCTGATCAACTCGTCAAACGTGTCGGCATAGCCGTCCTGCAGCAGATAACAGGGCTTCTGCCAGCCGAAGATGTTGTAGGTCGGCATGCCCCACGGAGTGCACTTGTAGTTTCGCTTGCCCATCAGGAATTCCATGAAAAGCGGGCTCAGGTTGAAGCGCCACTTTTCGCTTCGATTGCTCAGGATCTGGCGAAACAGCTCGCGGGTCTTTCTCTTGCTGAGGAAGTGGTCCTGATCCGGGGCCTTGTCATAGGTGTATCCGGGCGACAGCATCATGCCCTCGACGCCCAGTTCCATCATGTCGTCGAAGAACTGCCGAACGCTTTGCGGGTCGGCGCCGTCGAAAAGCGTGGTGTTCGTGGTCACTCGAAATCCGCGAGCAAGGGCAAGCCGCATGGCTTCTACGGCCTTGTCGTAGGTTCCCTCGCGGCAGACCGAGAAATCGTGATGCTCACGCTCACCGTCCATGTGGACCGAGAACGACAAGTACTTGCTGGGGGTGAACTCGTGAAGCCTTTCCTTCAGCAGCAGAGCATTCGTGCAAAGGTAGATGTACTTCTTGCGAGCGACCAGGCCCTTTACAATTTCGGGCATTTGCGGATGCATCAAGGGCTCGCCGCCCGGGATGCTCACCATCGGCGCGCCGCACTCGTCAACGGCCCGGAAGCATTCCTCGGGGCTCAACTGCTTTTTCAGGACGTGAGCGGGATACTGGATCTTGCCGCAGCCGGCGCACGCAAGGTTACAGCGAAGAAGCGGCTCAAGCATCAGCACAAAAGGGTAGTGCTTGCGGCCCTTCAACCTTTGGCCGATGACATAGGTCGCAGTCGTCCACATCTGCGATACAGGTACACCCATCTAGAAAAACCTCGCTCCATACCGGACGTGCTCGCCAAACCGGATGGTGACTGTATCTATGATGCCACGTTCGGCGCCTTGTGTGAACCAGTGATGTGGCCGTCCGGGACGTGCTGCCCAGTTAGCCACTCCCGGCGATCGGTCGCACCGGCTGGGCGGGTTTTGAGTGCGCAGGTCAGTTGGTCGCAGGCTTTGGCGGTTGGGAAGCGTAAGCAGGCTGAACCAACAGCACTTCCTGCACGCGCGGGTCCTTGATCACTTTCGCAAAATCGGGGTCATTCTCAGATGAGCGGAACCCTTTGTATCCCTCGTCCCGCGCCATTTTCAAGTAACGCGCCGCGCGCTCGGCATCGCCGATCTTTGCATAGGATTTCGCGAGGATAAAGTGAACCGATCCCGGGTCGACAGCCGATCGCTGCTGCAGAACCGATCCGGAGCTCCCCTTGTGTTCAAACACCTCGGGGTCGAGCGCCAGGGCTTGGGAAAACACGCTCATCGCTTTCAGGTATTCCTTGGTGCTGCAATACGCGTAGCCAAGATTGGTGTACACCGTCGCCAGGGCGTTCCCCTTGGCAATGGCCTGGCGATAGTACTTGATCGCTTTGCCGTAGCGCTGTTCGGAATACTCGACCGTGCCGAGATTGTTCAGAGCGTTCGAATCGGTCTTGTCGGCACGCGCAGCAAGCTTGTAATAATGCTCCGCCTGTTCTGCATTGCCGATCTGCTCAAAGGCCATGCCGAGCGAATTCAGGGCCTTCGCGTTATGGGGATCGTCAATCAAGACGGCCTGGTACGCCTTGACTGCCTCGTCGTATTGTTTGCGGGCCATGAGCAGGTCGGCGCGCATCTGGGCCTGTTCGCGCGGACTCAGGGCACGGTAAGAGGGACTTTCGGTCGCTGATTCGGCTGGAGTGGTACCTAGCGGAGCGTGCGGGACTTGTTGAGCCGACACACTTCCGGCGACCAGAACAAACAAAATAGCGAAGAGGGCCAAACGCGTCATCGCCCTTCTCCTTGCCGCATCGCCGCAATCCGGAGCGGCCTACTGCTTGGGTTTCGAGTCGTCCGCAGGCTGCTTGCTTCCTCCGAAGATACCAAAAATCCGGTCCAGAAGACCCTTTTTCTTCTCAGGCTGCTCAGTTGAGGCCGTTCCGGGCGCGGCCGGCCGTTGTCCGGGCTTGGTGCCCTGCGAAGTGTTCGGGCGCTGTCCCTGCAGCCCAACGACAGGCTGGCCCGACGTGTTGACCGTCGGAGCAGGAGGCGTGGAGGCATTCTGATCCTTGCCGAACAGATGCGATAGCCAGCCCTGGCCGGCTTGGGCGTTCGCCCCGCCGTGGAGTTGGCAATACTGTGTGGGTTCGCTTCCTGCAATGAAGTACTCGTTCGCAACTTCAGGACACGACGGTGTGGCGAGTTGTCCGCTCTGCGGATCTACGGCCGCTTCCATAATTCCCGCCGGCGGCTGGAACGATTGCGTGTTGCGATACATCGGCAGCGCGACTGCGCGTTTCATGAATTCGCCCCAGATCGGCGCGGCGGCGGCGCCGCCGGCCAGGCCCAGGTCTCGATTGTCGTCAAAGCCCACCCAGACGACGCACAGCAAGTTTGACGTGTATCCCGCAAACCAGCCGTCGCGCGAAGTGCCGGTCTTGCCCGCCGCAGGCGCCGTGAATCCGAGCTGGCGCACGGGAAACCCTGTCCCGTGATTGATCACGTCCTCCATCAAGCTGGTCACCAGATAGGCGACGCGAGGATCCAGGACCGCTCGCGTCGTCGGCTGAGCCGATTCTTCAACATTGCCCTCGGCGGAAACAACGCTGCGAATAAACAGCGGCTCGGCACGAACGCCATTGGACGCAAATGCCGTGTAACCGGCGGCGACGTCAATGGGAGTCATTTCATACGCTCCCAGTGCAACGGCAGGCGTCGGCTGGATGTTGGACCCGAGTCCCATCTGTCGCGCCAGATCCACGACGCGCTGGTAGCCGATCATCTCGGCGACTTTCACCGTGGCGACGTTGAGGGAATGAATCAGTGCGTCGCGGACCGTGACCGTCCCGTAGAATTCCTCTCCGTAATTGTCCGGCGTGTACTGCTTGCCGTCGAATTCAAACGTGGTGGGACTGTCGTCCACGGTCGTCACCGGGGTCACAACCGGCTGCAGGTCCTGGACCGCGTTGTTGAAGGCCGCGGCATAGACGAATGGCTTGAACACCGATCCCGGCTGCCGCCGCGCGAGCGCATGATTCAGCTGGCTCTCGCCATAATCGCGCCCGCCAACCAGCGCGAGAATTTCACCCGTATGTGGATCGAGCACCACCATGGCCACCTGCACCTCGGGAACCGACTGTCCCTTTTTCTTCCAGACGGCATAACGGCGCGCAAGAAGCTTGTCCACGTTTTGCACGCCAATCTGGACGGAATCGGTGGCAGCGCGTTCGAGGTCCGGGTCAAGCGTCGTGTAGATGCGATAACTCTGGTTTTCAAGGTCGCTCTCGGAATATTTTTCCAGGAGATGATCTTTGACCATATCCACAAAATACGGAGCGGAGCTGCTCGCCAGACCTCCGTTTACGAAATGAAGTTTGGCGTGCTTGGCCGCGTCCTCTTGTTCAGCAGTAAGGTAGCCGTCCTCGACCATTTGCCCGAGCACGCGGTCGCGGGCCTCCTCGGCGCGATCGGTATGCCGCTCGGCTGCGGAGTAGCGGTTCGGTGCGCGGATAATCCCGGCCAGAAAGGCTGCTTCGCCGGGGCTTAGTTCACGCACGTCCTTTCCAAAATAGGCCTCGGCGGCCTCGCCAAAGCCCCGAATCGAGAAACTTCCGCGATTCCCCATATAGATGTCGTTGGCGTAGAGCTCCAGGATCTGCTGCTTGGAAAAACGCTCGTCGAGCTCGGCGGCCATCAGGATTTCCTTGATCTTCCGCCGCCACTCCCGCTTGGTCGAGAAAAAGAAGGTTCGCGCGACCTGCATGTCGATCGTACTGGCGCCCTGCGCCTTCTGGCCCCGGGTCACGTCGTAAAACGCCGCTCCAAACACGCGGACCAGGTCCAGCGCGCCGTGCTCGAAGAAGCGCTTGTCTTCGGCTGCCAGCACCGCATGCACCATCACAGGCGGCAGGTCGTCATACCGGACCACTCGCCGTTTCTCACGCGAGCTGTCAAAAAGATTCGTAATCACTTGAGGTTCGACCTGCGCGAAATCAAGCTGCATGCCGTCGGCGATCTGTGAGATGTGCGAGATCTGCGATCCCGAAAAATCCACGCGGATGGCGTTGCGACCTTGGAAATAAGAATCCTGGGAAGGCACGATCTCAACCAGCGAAGGGCTTGCGCGAAGTTGTCCGGGCGAGCCTTCCACGTGACCCAGTTGATATCCGGCCCGCAGCAGGTAGGTGGCGAGGTCGCTTGCGCGGAGCGTCTCACCGGCGTAGATGCGGCCGGGAGCGGTATAGACCCGCGATGTGTTCTGGTAGATCTGTCCGGTGAGACGCTGGTTGATCAGATGGCCGAACACAATGTAGTAATAGGTGAGCAGGGACGTGGCAGCGAGCAGGACTGCGAGCCCTCCTGCAAGTAGCCCGATGCCTAACCGGGATGTCCAGAAGCCTGGGACAAGTCGAATCCGCAATCCGTCTCTCCGGTACCTTGCAAGCAGATCGCTGGGGCGGGCTAAAAAGGCCGGCAGACGCCGCCTCGCCAGGACTGGATCGGTCCAGCCTTAATTCGGCGGCCCGAATGGATGAGTTTCTATTCTAGATCGTATGATTGTCTGCGTGGGGATGAAATTGCAACGTGTACTGATAGACCTTCAGATCGATCAGCACGGAATAATCGGTTCCAATCTCGACGCTTCCATTGGTGACGCTCACGCGGATGTCTTCGCGCTTGGCCGGGATGTCGAGATCCAGCGCTTTCTTGTAAATGTCGTCGCGGATGTCGTCCACGCTCTTTTTGGGATAGCCGGTCAGGGCGAACCGCGATTCGGCCTCGATGGAATCCTGAAACTGATAGGCTTCGACGTAGACGGGAACGATTTTCACCGCCGTAAAGCCCAGCGCTGCAACGATGAGCAGCGTGAGAATCAGGCTGATTTTCGAGCCGCCCCGCTCGCCGTTTTGATTTGACCAGTTCATGGAAACGATAGTCCCTCCAAAGGGCGCCTGTACGTCATTTTAAGCTAGCACGACCAAGGACCGCAGAGGTTCCGGACAGAAACCATTGTTTGCGATGAGTAAACGCAGGGGTGCGCCTAGTAAGCCTTGGCGAAAATGGCCTTCTCGGTAGCCGGCTCGCCGCAGTAGATGCATTTTCCCGAGCCGCCGGGCTGCTCGAGCGGAATGCAGCGCATCGTAGCCTTGGTCTGCTCCTTGATGTGTTCCTCGCAGGCGGTGCCGCCACACCACCAGGAAAACGCAAAGCCCTTCTCGACCGCGCTTTTGAATTCCGGGTAGTCGGCGGGCTCGGCTGTATTCGTCTTGCGGAACTGCAGAGCGCGATCGTACAGGGCCTTCTGAATCTCCTCGAGCATTTCCCCGACGGCGCTGGCAATTCCCTGCTGCGGGACGAACGTCTTTCCTTCCTTGCCCGGGCGGTCGCGTCGCGCGAGAACCACCGAGCTCTTGGCGACATCTTTCGGCCCAAGCTCGAGCCGCAAGGGAACGCCGCGCATTTCCCAGTCGTTAAATTTAAAGCCAGGGCTCATTCCCTCGCGCTCGTCGAGCTTTACGCGAATGCCGGCATCAACCAGCTCACCCCGGAGCCGCTGGGCATTATCAAGGACCGCGACGCGCTCCTCGTCGGTCTTGAAAATCGGCACGATCACCAATTGGAACGGCGCCAGGCGAGGCGGCAAGATCAATCCCTGATCGTCGCCGTGAACCATGATGATCGCGCCTACAAAGCGCGTCGACAGACCCCAGGAGGTTGTCCAGCAGTGCTGCAGCACGCCGCCCTTATCGAGATAGCGGATCTCGAATGCCTTGGCGAAATTCTGGCCGAGGTTGTGCGAGGTGCCCGCCTGCAGCGCCTTGCGATCGCCCATCATGGCCTCGATGGAATAAGTCTGATCGGCACCCGCAAAGCGTTCGGCCGCCGATTTGCGCCCCGGGATGACCGGTACCGCGCCTTCGCGCTCCGCAAAATCCGTATAGATGTCAAGCATCTGGCGGGTTTCAGCTTCCGCTTCTGGGGAGGTTGCGTGCGCGGTGTGTCCTTCCTGCCAGAAAAACTCGAGCGTGCGCAGGAACAGCCGCGTACGCAGTTCCCAACGCACCACGCTGTTCCATTGGTTGATCAGAATCGGCAAGTCGCGGTAGGACTGGATCCACTTCGCATACGCATGGCCGATGATCGTTTCCGACGTCGGACGAATCACCAGCGGCTCTTCCAGCTTCTCGCCACCTCCGTGCGTCACTACGGCCAGCTCCGGTGAGAAGCCGGCAACGTGCGATTTCTCCTTGTCAATGAAGCTGCGTGGAATCAACAAAGGGAAAGCCGCGTTTACATGCCCGGTCGCCTTGAAGCGTTTGTCGAGCGCCGCCGTAATGTTCTCCCACAGCGCCCAGCCATAGGGACGTACGATCATGCAGCCGCGCACCGGCGCGTAATCGGCGAGCTCGGCGCGTAGCACGAGCTGGTTGTACCATTCTGAAAAATCTTCCGCGCGGGTCGTCAGCTTCATGTCCGGCATGCTCTTGTTTGTCCTTGCCCGTGCGCGCGACGCGTCGACACGCGCAACGGAAACCGCCACTCGGCGGAGGTTCATTATCTAGGCTGGGGCGAGGCCACGTCCAGACTTTGTTCGGCGCGCCGTAGAGCCGAGCAGGGGCTCAGCGCGACCTCTTCTTCTTTTTTGTCCTGCGTGGCGCCCGTCGCGGCGGGGTGGGAAGAGCTGCTTCGTCTAGGGGTGCGCGGGCATCATCGTTAAGGGTTACAACCAGTCGCTGGAGCAGCACGGTCAGGGCGCGCTGCTCGGGCCGCGTGAACGGCGAAATAAGGCGCGCCCGCGCACGCTCGGCCCCCATCCGGACGCGGTTCAGCATTCGAACGCCGGCAGGACTGATTTCCAGGCCGTAACAACGGCGGTCACCGGTTCTCTGATCCCGGACCATCAGCCTCCGCTTGACCAGATTGGACACGACCAAGGCGGTTGTAAAGCGGTCGACACCAGCTAGGCGCGAAACCTCCATCTGATCGATCCCTCGGACTTCCTTTACGACCGAGAGTACGGCGAGCTGGGACGGAGTAATCGCCAGATCGCGACATTCGTCGCTAAAAATCGAAACCGCTATGTGGTGCGCGCGCCACAGCAGAAAACCTGGCCGCGTATGCAGGGAATTCACAGCCCTGGACAAGCGCTTCTTCATCTGGGTTCTTTGAAATGAACTTCGCATTGTACGAGAGGGTTCGGTAAAGTGGCGTACTTCTAGCACAAATTCGTATCACAGGCAATGCATGAACCGTCTCGGTCGGGCTGTTCCGGTGCGTAGAATGGCGCAAGCACTTTTCTGCCCCTCGCCGGAATACTCCCAGATTATATGAGTAGATATGTGAGTATGTATGTTGATGTCGCCCTGGCACTCCGGACGATCCCGTAGGACCTAAGATGCGCGGTACGGCTCCTACCTCGCGCGAGGTTTGTTCTTATTGACCCAGAAAGGCCTGCGCGGCGCTTGAACTTGTGCCCGTCAGGCCTGATTTCGCGTGCTTCGACGGTGCCGCCGCAAATAAGATTCAATCACCCACCGCTTGTGATCAACACCAGTATTGATTGAACTTGACAACATTGATTGCCGCATAGTACTAAAAGGCCCAGCACTAAACGCCCATGGGGGGCGTTACGACAATCTTCACAAGAAATTCAGGGGGTGGGGGAATGACCGGTAATTTCAATCGTACGTGGAAGTGTGCCTGGATCTGCGCGTTTGCCGCGTTGCTTTCAATGTTTGCAGTCGTAAGTCGTGTACAAGCGCAGAGCGCTTCCACGGGTGCACTGACTGGAGTGGTCACCGATCCTTCCGGCGGCAGCATCGCCGGCGCGACAGTCACCGCGACCCACCTCGGTACAGGTCAGTCGCGCTCAACCTCCACTGAAGCTGACGGCTCCTACAAGATTTCACTGCTGCCGCCTGGAAACTACAGCGTGAAATTCACCGCCTCCGGCTTTAAGACCGCTGAGGTACCGTCGATCACCGTGGATATCACGGAGACTCCGGTGCTGAATCGAAGCCTTGAGATCGGCGCACAGAATCAAAGCGTGACCGTCGAAGCGGCCGCTGAAATCGTCCAGACCCAGAACGCCACGGTCGGAGGCTTGGTCGAAGGGAAAACGGTCACCGACCTGCCCCTGAGCACGCGGAACTACACCCAGGTAATTGATCTATCGCCCGGCGTCACCGCCAACGTCGCGACCGCTACGGCGGTCGGAAGCGGCACGCAGGATATCAACGTCAACGGTTCTGGCTCCGATCAAAATACCTACATGATGGACGGAGTCATCACTACGAACTACGGCAGCGGCGGCGCGGCACAGTCGGGCAGCTATGCTGGCATTCCGATCCCCAATCCGGACTCGATTCAGGAGTTCAAGGTTCAGACCTCGCAATACGACGCCGCTTACGGCCAGAACCCCGGCGCCAACGTGAACGTAGTGACCAAGAGCGGCACCAACCAGCTCCATGGGGCCCTCTGGGAGTTCAACCGGAACAATTTCTTCAACGCCAACGATTTCTTCTACAAGCGGTCGGAAGAGTCCGAAGGTTTGGCGAACACACCGCCGACAGTGAAGCAAAACCAGTTTGGCGGCGCACTGGGCGGCCCGATCAAGAAGGATAAGATCTTCTTCTTTGGCTCCTACCAGGGAACGCGGCAGCTCAACGGAATTGGCAGCAACGGCTTCGCCACCGGAATCACGGAGGTCGGCCTGCTTCCGTTCAACGAACCGGGCGTTCCCTTCGCAACTGCTCGCGCGGACGGTAATGCAGGGACCATTAATCAGGACTTCATTGCGACCAATCCTCTGTGCAGTTACACGACGTATCGGGAATATCTGGGATGCGCCTTTGCGGGCGAGACGGACTTCGCCAGTGGTTTGGGCGAGTCGGGTAACTTCGTCAAACCCGACGGATCCAACATCAGTAACACCGCCATCAATCTCCTGCGTCAGACAGAGAAAATTCCCCAGGCTAAGGGAGGATTCAATAACGGCTATTATCTTCCCAGCCTGCGTTACGATTCCGCTGGAATTCCCTTTTGCGAGGAACCGAACCCGATTCAAGGATGTTCGACAAACACAGTCATTTCGCAACCCACCATCGCCAATGAAGACCAGTATTTGATCAACACCGATTTCACTCTGAACGCCAAGAATACACTGTCGGAAAAGTACTTCTTCTCGAAGGATCCACAGACCCAAAGTTTCAGCTGCATTGTGACCGGTTGCGACCCGGGCGCCCCGGAAGACGGGCGCTACGGTTCGCAGTCCGCGGTTGTAAGGCTCACCTCGATCGTCACCAGTAACTTCGTGAATGACGTATTCGTATCGGCCCAGCGGTTGTTCCTTAACGTCTCTGACGGCGTGACGGTCCAATCCTGCGACGGCGACGGGATCACTCCTCTCGGCATCACTCCTGCAGTCAATAACGGGGTCCCTTGCCCTCTGTCGGCCGACGCCGCTGGCAATCGCGAGGATTCTCTGATCCCCATTATCGGAAGCTTGGGGATTCCCGGCGTAGGGTCGCAATGGGGATCGTGGAGCGCTGGAGGCAATTTCTTTTCGGCTACGCACAGCCTTCAGCAAAGCTACCTGACCGGCGACCAGATTTCCTGGAACCATGGGAAGCATTCGATTCGAGCAGGTGCTAACACACAGCGGATCCAGTGGAATTGGGCACAGCCGAACAGGGAGAGGGGTTGGATCGTCACCGGTGATATGGCCGACATCCTGTTGAGCAGTAGCGGCACTGCAATCGACGGTACCCCGGCGGTACCCGCCAGCTGGTTGATCGAATCCACCAATCGCCTGTTGCCGAATGGTTCCCCCAATCCTCACCACTGGCGGATCAGCGAATACTCGACGTTTGTCGAGGACGACATCAAAGTGACGCGCCATCTCACCTTCAACGCGGGCCTTCGCTGGGAATATGACGGATGGCCCAGCGACGCTCATGGCGTGTTTACGAACTTCGGGGCTCCCCAGGCTGCCCTCGTTGATACCGGCACCGCCCTGCTGAATAACCCGGTCGGTACTCTCGCCGGCTATATCGTCCAGAAGAACTACGACAGGAACTTCCCCGGCTACAACTGCCTGTGCGGCGAGTTCGGGTCGACCGGCATTACCGTCAATACCAACAACACGTTGCTGCAAGGCGCTCCCCTTGACAACTTTTCTCCGCGCCTCGGTCTGGCGTGGCAGGCCAGAGACAAGCTGGTCGTCCGTGCCGGGTATGGAATGTTCTTTGACCGCGTCTATGGCAACCTCGTAGGGGACAACATCCTGGGCAATGAGCCGCCCTACGCCACGGGCATCGGCCTGGCGCCCTCGGAAACCCTCCAAAATCCTTTCGTGTCTCAGGCATTCTTGGGTTTCATCCCGCGGACCATTTTCTCGGGTCCGGCGCTTGCGGGAGCCGAACCCGGGTTCGGGCTCTCCAACGTAACCGACATCAACGGCCTGAATGCCACGGGGCTCATCAATTCGGGCGACGATCCGAGGATGCGTACTCCAAAAATCCAGCAATATAATCTCGACGTTCAGTACGAATTTGCCCACGGATGGGTTCTCGACGTCGGATATGTCGGGACTCATGGAATCCATCTCTTCGATTGGAACCGCGATCCCAACGTGGCTTATCTCATCGACTGCGGTCCAGCGTCCGCTACCTGTAATCCGCCGACGGATCAGGTCAACATAAATCTGGAGCGGCCCGCCGGCTCATTCCCGATAAACGACAATGGCAACGATCGGGTTCTCGAGAACACCTCGAGTAACTATCTTGGCCGTGTGGCCTATCTGGGCGTCAACCCCGGAAACTTGCAGCAAGTCGAAACCGACGGCAATCACCTCTACAACAGCTTGCAAGCCCAGCTCCGGCACACTTTTTCACACGGCTTGACTCTCCAGGCTTCTTACACCTGGAGCAATCTGAAAACAGACATCAACGCCAGCGAAGCCGGGGCGGGAATCGCAACGCCCGGTAACGTGCTCTCCGGCAGCGCAGCCTCCAACGACCCCTTGAACGACCGCCAACAATACGGCCCGGCGGCGTTCAATCGTCCCAACCGCTTTGTGCTCACCTACAGCTACGAGTTCCCCTTCAAGAGCGACGGGTGGAGAGAGAAGGCTATCGGCGGTTGGGGCGTTTCTGGCGTGACCACGATTCAAGACGGCCTGCCTTTCACCGTTACCGACGGAATCAATGGCAACCAGGCGACCCTGCTGTACGGCACATCGCTCCCTGCGACTGGCCCTGTTGACCGAGCTGAGCTCGCCGACCCAATCGATTGCAACGCAGTCACCGGCAATTGCAAGTCAGGCGTTCCGCTAGCAACTTCTGGCAGTCTTGTATCGCGTGTAGAGAGTGGGCTCGCCGGAACCCCAGGCGGCGGCCTGATTAATGGGAATGCGTTCATGCCAGCTCCCGAATTTGGCGGGACTCCGACCGGGGCGGCTGCACCGACAGGGCTCTGCACAGGGGCCACTCCGGCATTCGTCGGGTGCGGCACGGGCTTCGGCGATTCCGCTGTAGGAATCATGCGGTGCTGCACGCAGTTCAACTTCGACATGGCGATTATTAAGAATACGAAAGTCGGAGGCCTGCGTGAAGACGCCAACCTTCAGTTCCGGGCGGAATTCTTCAACCTCTTCAATCACGCGCAGTTCAATGAACCCGGCAACGCCTTCGGCGGGGCCGGTTTTGGGGAAATCACGTCGAGCTCGGTTCCGGGGCGCATTCTGCAGTTTGGCTTGAAGTACGTTTTCTAGCTGGTCTGCTGGAACGCGATCACAGTCCTGTAACGTAGTCCGGCCCGGCCGGTGCCCGAATAAGGCGCCGGCCGGGCTTTTCTGTTTTCGCGCGGGTGTTTGCAAACAGTGCGGTGACTCTTCCGTGTGCTAAGATGAACGCACGTATGGCCCAGGAAACACCCGAACTTCGCAGGATGAGCCGTTCGCTAGAAGAAACCGATCCCGCCATCGCGGCAGTGCTGCGTGACGAGGTCCGCCGGCAAGCCACCGGCCTCGAGCTGATCCCATCGGAAAATTTTGTTTCCGAGGCAGTGATGGAAACCATGGGCTCGGTCCTCACGAATAAATATGCCGAGGGTTATCCCGGCAAGCGCTACTACGGCGGCTGCGAATTCGTGGATCAGGCCGAGCAACTCGCGATCGACCGCGCGAAGGCGCTCTTCGGCGCCGAGCATGCCAACGTCCAGCCGCATTCCGGCACCCAGGCAAACATCGCAGTCTATATGACCGCCCTCCAGCCGGGAGACACGGTCCTGGGAATGAATCTGGCGCACGGGGGCCACCTGACGCACGGCCACCCGCTGAATTTTTCGGGCAAGACCTACAATTTCGTGCCCTATGGCGTGGCCAAACAGACCGAAACGATCGACTACGACGAACTCGAACGATTGGCCCGCGAGCACAAGCCCAAAATGATCGTCGCCGGAGCCAGCGCCTATTCCAGAGTTTTCGACTTTCCGCGAATGGCGCAGATCGCCCAATCCGTCGGCGCGTTGCTGTTCGTGGACATGGCGCATATCGCCGGACTGATCGCCGCGGGAGTACACCCCAGCCCCGTGCCCTATGCCGACTTTGTTGCGACCACCACGCACAAGACGCTGCGGGGCCCTCGCGGCGGTCTGGTTCTGTGCCGTGAGAAATACGCCAAGGATCTCGATCGCTCGACTTTCCCAGGCATCCAGGGCGGCCCGCTGATGCACATCATTGCCGCCAAGGCCGTCTGCCTGAAGGAAGCGGCGGAGTCTGGATTTGCTGAGTACCAGCGGCAGGTGGTTTCCAACGCCAGGGCGCTCGCGGCAGCGGTTGCCAGGCGCGGCTTCCGCATCGTCAGCGGCGGCACGGATAATCATCTGTTCCTGGTGGATGTCAATTGCCGCGGGTTGACGGGCAGCGTGGCGCAACCGGCGCTTGATCGCTCTGGCATTACCGTCAACAAGAATTCCATTCCCTTTGACCCGCTGCCCCCTCTAAAGGCCGGCGGCATTCGCATGGGAACCCCTGCGGTCACCACGCGGGGGATGCGCGAATCCGAGATGGAGCGGATCGCCGGCTGGCTTGCCGAGGTGCTGGACCATTTGGGCGACCGCACAGTTGAACAGCGCGTTCGCGCCGAAGTGGCAGCGTTCGCTGCGCAGTTTCCTCTCTACACGCAACGCCTGGAAGCGGCAGAAGCAACTCTGGCAGGCACTCGCACGGCTCGCTGAAGCCATCCTGTCTGGATTTGCGCTCGCGCTTGGGCCCCGCGAGATAACCATTAAGACTCTCACACCCTTTTGAGCGTCGAACCATTAGACAATACCTAGATGGGCTTGCAGACCTCTATCGATGAACGCTTTACCGGTCCGCTCACCAGATTTGAACGCGAAGAGGCTCGCCAGATTCAGTATTCGCTGCTGCCCGCCTGCTCGCTTGAGGCGGCTTCGTATCAAATCGCGTACCGATTTTCGCCGTACGCAGGCGTCGGGGGAGATTTCGCGGACTTCTTCGAGCTGCCGGATGGTCAGGTAGGCCTGTACATCGGAGACGTCGTCGGCAAGGGTTTGCCGGCTGCCCTCTATGCCGCGCTCGTGATGGGCCTGTTGCGAGGCTTGCACAAAAGCGGTGCGAATCCCGCCGAATCGCTCGCACTGCTGAACAGGCGCATGCTGGTACGACCCGTGACCGGGCGATACGCCACCACCCTCTATGCGCTGTTTGATCCTGCATCGCGTAAATTGACTTTCTCAAACGCCGGCATGCCCCAACCCCTGCTGGTGTCGGAATCCGGCTGCATGCCGCTGGGAGAAGGCGGACTGCCGTCCGGTATTTTTCCGGGTGCCACCTACGACAGCCATTCGGTTCAACTTTTCCCGGGCGATGCCGTGCTTTTTGCAACCGACGGCCTCCACGAGCTGCGCGACCGACACGATAAGGATTTCAGTTGGGAAAGGCTTCAGGACACTTGGCTTCAGTGCCGGTGCAGGACCGCCGAGGACTCGCTGACATTGCTGTTCGAAGAAGCACGGCAGTTCTGCGAAGGCGGCAGCGAGCAACAGGACGACATCACTACCGTTGTATTGAAGGTTCGCGGCTAGACGAGCTGGATCTCGAGTTCTCTCGCACGGCCATCGCAAATCGAAAATGCGCGCGCGGGCCTCGCGGCATCGTTGCGCGGTGAGAGAATGAAGTAAACTTCCTCGGAATAATAGGCAAGCTCGATATCTCGTGCGGAAGGCTCGTTTTGGCCGTTGGGATGCGAGTGGTAGATGCCCAGGAACTCAAGCCGCGCAACGCGGAATTCCTTCATCAGCCGGAAGATTGTTTTCGGCTCAATCTCGTAGTTCTTAGAAGGATCGCTCGCCACGTTTTCCGCCGGAAAGACGTGCGTGATCACTCCGTCCCGGCCGGCCAGCAGCCCGCAGCACTCGCGGGTTGGCTCCCCGACAGCCTGATCCCCTAGATCTGCGATTACTTCACGCCGAACTCGAACCGTGCTGTCCACGCCGGAAGTCTATACCGAGACGGACGCAGGATGAAAACAGCCGACACAACCCCAGACGTCGCCGGCTGCGCCCCTGGCCGCTTGCCGGATGTAGGATCTAGGCCTTCTGCGCCTGCCGCCGAAGAAACGTCGGCACGTCGAGATCATCTGTTGGCATTTCCGGGACGACGTCGCTGACGTTGCGCGCCACCTGCTGCACCACATTGGTCTGCGGCGGAGCGACGGTCGCCTCCCGTCCGGATCGCCACGTTTTCGGCAGATAGGAAGGCCGCGTGTTTGACTTCTTGCCCGCCACTTCGCGGAAACCTGCTGCGATCACCGTGATTTTGACCGATTCCTTCATCGCATCATCCTGCACCGCGCCGAAAATAATGTTCGCGTTCTCGTGCGCAGCCTTCTGGATGATCGACGAGGCCTCGTGAATTTCATGCAGCGACAGGCTGGACGAACCCGTCACGTTGATCAGGATTCCCTGTGCGCCGTTGATGCAATTGTCCTCAAGCAGCGGGCTGTTGATGGCGCGGTTGGCGGCGTCAATTGCACGGTTCGAACCAGACGCGACCGCCGTCCCCATCACCGCGTAGCCCATTCCGGACATGATGGTTTTCACGTCCGCGAAGTCGCGATTGATAATTCCCGGAATGGTAATGATGTCGGAAATCCCCTGCACGGCCTGCCGCAGGATGTCGTCGGCAATGCGAAAGGCTTCGAAGAAACTCGTTCCCTGCTCAACGCACTCCATCAGCCGCTCGTTGGGGATGACGATCACCGTATCCACGCAGCCGACGAGTTCATTCAACGCCTGCTCCGCCTGCTGCATGCGCCGCTTGCCCTCGAACGCGAACGGTTTCGTCACCACCGCCACCGTCAGTGCGCCGAGCTCGCTTGCCAGATTTGCGACCACCGGTGCAGCACCGCTGCCGGTACCCCCGCCGAGTCCGGCAGTGACAAACACCATGTCGGAACCGTCCAGCGCTTCAAGGATTTTCTCCGTGTCCTCGAGCGCCGCTTTCCGGCCGACCTCGGGGTTTGCGCCCGCGCCGAGCCCCTTGGTAAGTTTCGCGCCCAACTGCAGCTTCACTGGCGCTTGGGAAAGTTTCAGCGCCTGCAAATCGGTATTGGCGGCGATAAATTCCACCCCCTCGACCTTGGCACGGATCATGCGGTTGACCGCGTTTGATCCGCCGCCCCCTACGCCGATCACCTTGATCCTGGCGCCGTCTTGCGCCTCTTCGGTGAATGAAACTCGGATGCTCGATTCTTTCGGTGCCATACTTCCTCCCCCAGTTTTGAACTGTGTTCCGAAATGGTTGTCTCGGTTACGCCAAAATGTCACGCCCCCGCAAACATGCTCTTCAACTTGCCCATGAACCCCGCGGGACGCGCTCCGGCGAGACGCCGCGTGCGCGCCCCGTAGAGAACCAGTCCTACGGCCGTTGAGTATTCGGGCCGGGAAACCTCTTCGCTCATACCTGCAAGACCTCGCGGCGACGCGATGCGCACCGGCAGGTTGAATGTCTTTTCGGCCAGCTCCGACAGCCCGCGAAGCTGCGAGCCGCCTCCGGTCAGAATAATTCCGGCCGGGATCTGCGATTCGACACCGCCACGGCGCATTTCGTCGCGGATGAGCACCAGCAATTCCTGGGCGCGGGGTCCCACGATATCGGCCAGCATCCGTGCGAACACGGTTCGCGACGGGCGGTCACCCACGCTAGCAATCTCGATCGGAAAATCCTCGGCCAGGTGCTCGCGGAAAGCCTGCGCGTGCTCGCGCTTGATCTTTTCAGCTTCCGGAATCGGAGTCCTCAGCCCAACGGCGAGATCGTTGGTAAAATGATCGCCACCCACCGGTACGGCCGCCGTGTGCCTTACCACACCACCCACGTAAGCGATCAGTTCGGTCGTTCCCCCGCCAATATCGAGCAGGCACGCGCCCAGTTCGCGTTCGTCCTGTGTCAAGCACGCTTCGGCTGCCGCGAACGGCTCAAGCACGGTATCGTCGACGCGCACGCCTGCGCGGTTGACCGCCGTCACGATATTCTGCGTAGCCGTGCCGGACGCCGTGACGATGTGGACGTTCGCCTCCAGCCGCTGGCCAACCATTCCGATCGCATCCCGGATGTTGTCCTGCGCGTCGAGCGAAAATTCCTGCGGGAGCACGTGCAGGACCTCGCGGTCTTCCGGAAGCGTGACACCCCGGGCAGCTTCGATCGCCCGGCGGACGTCGTCTCGCTGCACGTCTCGCGGCCTTGAGCCCACGTTGATGCTGCCGCGGCTGTTTACCCCGCGCACATGGCTGCCCGCGACACCGATCATCGCCGATTCCACAGGGACTCCGACAATCGTCTCGGCTTCCTCTACGGCGCGGCGAATCGAGCTGACCGCGAGATCAAGGTTCACGATTTGGCCCTTCCGCCAACCCTTGGATTCGGCTGCACCCAACGCTGCGAACTTGACGCCGCCTTCGTCATCCATTTCGCCGATCAGGGCGCACGTCTTGGTGCTGCCGATATCAAGCGCCACAATGTGCCGTTCTTTCTTCGTCAAGCCCGCTCCTGGTGCCGCGACCGCTCCGTTATTTCGAAACCGTCAGTTCGATCTCTTTACCCTTCGCGCCACTGTTTGTTTCAGGGGGCGTTGCTCTACGACGGCCGTCCTGTCCTGGTTCACCACCGCCTCCCGGCTGAATCTCAGATCGACCGACTCAACCGGTCCCGCCTTCACCCGCCATTGCCCGATATCGTCAACCAGGGTCTGATATTTTCCTGCGAAGTCGCTGTCGCCGAAATGCACCAGGACCGGCGCGTCGGCCTGGCTCGCGGGCAGGTCGGTACCAAGACCGGTCATCGTCGCTCGCACGTCGTGGTCGTCCGCCAGATCCACCTCGCTAACCTGGTCGAGCGCACCTGCGCGCTCGGATTCGATCTGCTGTGCAAACCCCGAGAACAGCTGCAAGCGCTTCTCGCGATCTTCAAGTGCCATATCCGCACTGATCCCGGTTACCACTGGAAAATGGAAATCGCCCTCGAGCGGACGATCCAGGATCACGCCGTGTGCATCTACCAAAGCCATATCGCTCGCTTCGCGCACGAAGGCCACCGGGGTCCGTTCGGTGACCTCGACTTCAATCCGGTTCGGAAGCGCGCGCCGAACCGTCGCGTGCTCGATCCACGGAAGCGCTTCAATTTGCCTTCGGCGCTCGTCGAGCGGTATGCGCAGGACGCTCCTGCCACGATCTGCCGCGAAGATCTCAAGCACGCTCGCAGGCGTAACATTGTGGTTTCCCTTAAGAGCAACCTGATCGGGATGCATGAGCGCCATTTCCGGATCAGCCAGCAGAAAATGCCCGATTTCGTAAACCATGCCTACGCTGGCCGCGGCAACGACAATCCATACGGTCACCCGCAGATACGTACTCCACGCCTTTCGGCCAAATTTCCGCCGCTTGATTTCCAGCGGCTTTTGCCGCCGCAGATACTTCGGCTCTTCGTCCGCCAGAACTTCCTGCGGATACGCGTCGGCGTCGATGGCCTTTAGTTTCGCCAGACGATCACCTCGTTCTCGAGCTCCGTACCATAGGCTCGCCGCACGCGCTCGCGCACATCATCAATTAGTTTCAACATGTCGGACGAGCTCGCCCGCCCGACATTGACGAAAAAGTTCGCGTGCCGGTCGCTGACCATTGCGTCGCCGACGCGGTGGCCCTTCAGGCCGAGTTCATCAATCATTCGCCCGGCTGATCCGCCGGCGGGATTCTTGAAAATACAGCCGGCGCTCTTCTGATTCAGCGGCTGGCTCGCCCTGCGCTTCTCGTTGCACACTTTGATGCCGGCGATAATTTCCTTAAACGGCTTTGCCGGCAATTCGAGCTTCACGCGCAGCATCAAGTCATCGGGCGCAAACGAAGTGTGCCGGTAGTCGAAACGGATCTCGCTGCCCCGCAGCGTTTCGATCTGGCCCGTAGCCGCACGATAGAGCTCGACCTCGCGCACGTGCGGGCCAATTTGCGTCCCGTAGGCGCCCGCGTTCATTCGCAATGCCCCGCCGACGCTGCCCGGTACGCCGATCAAGCCTTCCATGCCGCCCAGGTCGTGCTTCGCGCAGAACGTCACCATGCCTCCCAGGTCGGCCGATGCATCCACGTATGCCGCATTGCCCTCCACGCGCATGCCCGGATGGGCCGTGGGAAGATGCAGTACTACCCAGGGCAGCTCGCCATCCACGATCAGCACGTTAGTTCCTCCGCCTAGAAAGCGGTGTGGTATCTGTTCGCCAGCGAGCAGGCGCATCACTTCTGGGATCGACTCATACCGACGCAGCAAGATCTCGTCGGTCGTGCCGCCGATTCCAAGCGATGTTTCCTCCGCGAGCGACACTGCTTGCCGTAATTCCACACCCAGCTCCTTCAACCGTGTCACCGCCGCATCGCTAATCCGCATGGCGCGTTGTCGTAACCCTCGCGTCAAGGAGCATGGCGAGTTCCTCGGTCACGCGGCCCACGCTTCCTGCGCCGATCGTCATCACCGCGTCTCCGGAGCGTGACTCACGCAGCATGTATTCAATCCCACCCTGCAATGTGCTCGAGTAGACGACATTCTTGTGTCCGGCCGAGCTGATGGCTTCAGACAGGCGTTCGCCGGTGATGCCATCAATCGGAGCCTCACCGGCCGCGTAGATGTCGGTAACCACCACGATGTCGGCCTGGTTGAATGACTTTTGAAAATCTTCCCAGAGATGCTGCGTGCGCGAATAGCGGTGCGGCTGGAAAAGCACCAGCAGGCGCTTGAATCCACAGCCGCGCGCTGCTTCAAGCGTGGCGCGAATCTCCGCCGGGTGATGCCCGTAATCGTCAATCAGCGTCACGCCGGAAAACTTGCCCTTGATCTCAAATCTCCGAGCGACCCCAGAGAACGCCGCGAGGCCCTCCCGAATCAGGTCGGCTGGAACGTTGAGGACCAGCCCGACAGCAGCAGCTGCGGCGGCATTCCGCACATTGTGAATGCCGGGCGGAGCTGGCAGGTGGAACACTCCCAGGTCCTCGCCGCGATATTTCAAGCCAAATGCGCTGGACAACCCCTCGAGCTTCACGTCCCCGATCACCAGATCGGCTTGGCTCGACGTACCGTAGGTGACCATCGGGCGATTGACGCGCGGCAAAATCGACTGAACGTTAGGGTCGTCGACGCACAGCACGACCGAACCGTCGAACGGCACGCGACCAATGAATTGCAGGAACGTTTCCTGAATTTCCTCAAGTGAGCTGTACTGGCCGATGTGCTCACGGTCGATTGTGGTGACAACGGCAATCACCGGCGCAAGAAGCAGGAACGACCGGTCGCTTTCATCCGCCTCCACCACCATGTACTCGCTCTGACCTACGCGTGCGTTGGCTCCGGCGTGATTCACTCGCCCGCCGACCACAAATGTGGGATCCAGCCCAGCGGCTCCGAGCACCGACGCGACCATCGAGGTTGTTGTCGTTTTCCCGTGTGCGCCTGCAACCGCAATCCCGTATTTCAAGCGCATCAGCTCCGCAAGCATTTCCGCCCGCGGAATAACTGGGATTTTCAGCCGGTGCGCTTCGACGATTTCAACGTTGTCGGGGGCGACGGCGGATGACACGACGACCACATGGGCGCCCTGCACGTTCTCGATCCGGTGGCCCTCGCAGATTGTCGCGCCAAGGTTCCGCAAACGCTCGGTGATGGAGGTCGCTTTCAGATCCGAACCCGACACCGCGTAGCCGCTCGACAACAGAACCTCGGCGATGCCGTTCATGCCGCTGCCGCCTATCCCGACCAGATGAATCCGTTGAAAGTTGCGCAGCGTGACACTCATCGGCGGACCACCCCTTCGATAACGTCCACAATGGCTTCGACGGCATGCGGTCGACCAAGCGAACGCGCGCGCGCTTCTATCTCTTCGATTCTCCGGGGCTGGTCCAGGAGGGAAAAAATTTCAGTCGTTAATCGATCGGGCGTCAGCTCGTCCTGGGGGAGCAGCCGGGCGGCGCCCGCACTCTGCATTACCTGCGCGTTGCGGGCCTGATGAGCGTCAGTGGAGGCCCCGAAAGGGATAAAGATGGCGGCGCGTCCGGAGGCCGAAACCTCCGCGACAGTGATGGCGCCCGACCTGCAAACGATCAGATCGGCCTGGGCAAACCTCTCCGCCATATTTTCGATGAAGGGGACGACCTCCGCTTGAAATTGGCGTCGCGCATAGGCCACGCGAACCGCATTATAGTCGCGTTCGCCGGTCTGATGCACGATGAAAAGCTCATTTCTTCGGGCCGCCAGCCGGTCAAGCGAATCAATAACCGCCCGATTGATCGGCAACGCGCCGCGGCTACCTCCGGTGATCAGTAATTGGAATGGCGGGCGATGCTCTTTGACCGGCACGGCAAAGAATTCCGGGCGCACCGGACAGCCGGTCACCACCGCCTTGTGACCGAACCGGGCCGCGGTCTCCTCGCTCGCGACGGCAATCCGCGTCGCCAACCCGGCCAGCATTCGGTTCGTGAACCCGGGCTCGACGTTCGGCTCGAATACCACGCTTGGAACTCGGTGCATGATCGCCAGCAGCATCATCGGGCCGGAGGCATAGCCGCCCACACCCAGAGCCGCTCCGAAGCGGTGTCGGCGAAGGATCTTCTCGGAGTCCCAAAACCCCGCAGGAAGCATTGCGGCGTTGCGCAGCAACTTCGCACCACCGATGCCTTTCAGCCCGGCGACGCGAATCGTCTGAAGCGGCAGTCCCGCCTGCGGCACCAGCCGCGATTCCATCCCCCGCTCGGTTCCCACAAACACGACGCTTCGTTCCCCCCGCCCCAGCCACTCCCGCGCCACGGCGAGAGCTGGAAACACATGCCCGCCGGTGCCGCCGCCCGTGATCAATAGACTATTCGCATCCGCGCTCACGTCTCGTCCGCGTGCTGGCTGATGTTCAGAAGCACTCCGGTTGCCAGCAGCATTCCGAGCAGGCTCGACCCTCCGTAGCTTATGAACGGCAATGGGATGCCTTTGGTCGGCAGCAGCCCGAGCGTCACACTCAGATTGATGAGTGCCTGGCCCATCACCATCGCCGTGATTCCGATTCCCAAAAACTTCCCGAATGCATCAGGGGCTTTCATCGCAGCCACAAATCCGCGCCAGCCGTACACCGCAAACAGCGCCAGCACAATGGCTGCGCCGATGAAACCGGCCTCCTCGCAAATTACCGAAAAAATGAAGTCAGTATGCGCTTCAGGCAGGAAAAATAACTTTTGGCGGCTTTCCATCAGGCCCACGCCGGTGAATCCTCCCGAGCCCACGGCGATCAGAGATTGCGCGAGCTGAAAGCCGTGTCCCTGGGGGTCGGCCCCAGGAGAGAGGTACGCCTCCAGACGCTGAAGTCGATACGGCGTGCTCGCAATCGCGAAATAGATGACCGGCAAAGCGGCAATCACGGCCCCCACGATGTATCGGTAGGAAAGTCCGGCGATGAACAGCATCACCGCGGCAATAAAGAAAATCATGCAGGCCGTGCCCATGTCCGGCTCTTTGTAGACCAGCGCCACCATCAGAAGCACCGCCCCAATCGCTGGCAGCAGCGTGTGAGTCACGTTGTTGATCCCTGCGCCCCGCGGTTCGCGTCGGCTCTCCAGGAACCACGCGAGAAAAACAATCATCACGAGCTTCGCGATTTCCGATGGCTGCAGGCTCAGAGGGCCCAGGCGAATCCAGCGATGCGTGGCGTGCGACCGGTCGAGGAAAAATACCGCAATCAGCAGAACCAGCGTCACCGAAAGAGCCGTGAATATCACGCGAGGCTGCCGCAGCTTGCGGTAGTCCGTGTTCATCAGGCCGAACATTCCGGCAATCCCCAGCGCCACCCAGACCAGCTGACGAAGAAGGAAAAAGTAGGCGTTTCCGTGCCATTCCCGCGACGTCATGGCCGAGGCGCTGAAAACCATTACGGCGCCGATCAGGCATAGCGCAAGCGTCACGCCGAAAAGCTGTCGATCATGCTGCAGGCTGCGAGGCATCGTTCATCCTTTTTGGGCCGGGGCGGACGCGGCCGATCGACTTCCGAGCCTGGCAACCAGCTCTTTGAACTCGCGGCCACGCTGCTCGTAACTTTCAAATTGGTCAAAACTGGAACACGCAGGAGCGAGCAGCACTACATCGCCAGGCCGCGCACGGTCAGCTGCGAGTCCCACGGCATGATCCAGTGTTCCCGCCTGCACGCACGGTAGGACGTCACCCAGGTCTAGGGCGATTTTTTCTGCGGCCTCGCCGATCAGCAGCGCGACCCGGCCGCGCGCCCGGAGCGCTTCGCGCAGCGGCGTGTAGGCGCTGCCCTTATGCTTGCCGCCCAGAATAACGACCAGCGGTCCGGGAAAAGCCTCGATCGCCTTGAGTGCGGCGTCCACGTTCGTGGCCTTGGAATCGTTGTAGAATCCGACGCCTCCCTTCTCGCCGGCGAATTCCAGACGATGTTCCACCCCTCGAAACGTCTTCACACCTTCTGAAATACCCGCCGGCTCCGCCCCCGCCAGATACGCCGCGGCGCACGCCGCCAGCACGTTTTCGATGTTGTGCTCCCCGCGCAGCGGGATTGCACTCCGCCGTGCAACCGCAATCTGCGAGCCCTCGTGCCGAAACATAATCTGATCGTCCAGCAGGAATGCTCCTTCGGCCACACGCTTCTGCCGGCTGAACCAGAGTACGTGCGATCGCGAAGGCATCCGTTTGGTCACCTCGGGATCGTCCGCGTTCAAGATCGCGAAATCGCGGTCCAGCTGATTTTCGAACAGCCTCATCTTCGCGGCCGCATATTGCTCAAACGACGCATAACGATCCAGATGATCGGGCGTCAGATTAAGCAGTACTCCGATCTCCGGGCGAAACGCCTGGATGGTCTCCAGCTGAAAGCTGCTGATTTCAACCACAGTCACCGTCGAATCGGTTGACGACTCCACAAGTGAGATCAGCGGCGCCCCGATATTCCCGCCCACCAGTGTCGGGACACCCGCAGTTTCGAGGATATGTGTTACGAGCGAAGTCGTGGTTGTCTTCCCGTTCGAGCCCGTAATCGCCACGACGGTCCCCCGCAAGAAACGCCACGCGAGTTCAATGTCGCCCCAGACCGGAATGCCCGCTACCTGAGCCAGCACCAGTTGCGGCAGGCTTGCCGGCACTCCCGGACTGACCACGATCAAGTCCTGTTCGAAAAATGCAGCGGGAGGGTGTCCGCCAAGCTCGAGTTTCACGCCGTTCGCGCGCAGGCGCGCGGCCGTTTCACCCAGTGCACTTTCGGGCTTTTCGTCCGTTGCGGTCACTCTGGCGCCATAGGCCGCCGCGAATAGCGACACAGCCACACCGGTGCGTGCAAGCCCCACCACCAGCACGCGTTTCCCTGCGAGATCGAATCCTGGTCTCAACGAACCTCACCTCAATTTCAAAGTCGTCAGCGAAAACAGAGAGAACACCAGCGCGATGATCCAGAATCGCACGATGATCTTCGATTCGCTCCATCCCATCAGCTCAAAATGATGATGCAGCGGCGCCATGCGGAAAACGCGCTTGCCGGTCAGCTTGAACGAGCCGACCTGAATGATCACTGACAGCAGCTCCAGAATGAAGATGCCGCCGATTGAAAGCATCAGGATTTCCTGCTTCAGGATCACCGCGATCGTTCCGATCGCGCCGCCCAGCGCGAGCGAACCCACATCGCCCATGAACACTTCTGCAGGATGCGCGTTGTACCATAGAAATCCCAGCGACGCCCCGGCGAGCGAGCCGCAAAAAATCGTCAGCTCGGCGGCGTCGGGAATCCTCTGAATCTCCAGGTACTCGGCGAAACGCGCATTGCTGGAAAGATAGGTGATCACCGTTAGGGCTACCGAAGAGATCAGAACGCACCCGATCGCCAGCCCATCCAGTCCATCGGTCAGATTCACGCCATTCGAGAGTCCCGCAATCACCAGCACCAGGAAAAGCACGAATGGAACGAACGCCAGCGCCCACGTAAATCTGTGATTGAGCAACGAATCAATCACCAGATCCGGGTGCAGCCGCTTCAGGAACGGAACGCTCAGTTGCGTCGAGTACTTGCCTTTCGCCTCCAGTCCGATCAGCACCGAGCCGACGAAAACGCACGTCAGCACCTGCAGAGCGAACTTTCCCCCGGCCGTTAGTCCCCGATTGTGCTTCCGCACGACTTTGCTGTAGTCGTCTACGAAGCCGATCGTTCCGAACGCCAGCGTGGCAACCAGTGCGAGCACCACGTACGTGCTCCGGAGGTCGGCCCACAGTAGCGTCGGAATCACGATCGCCGATACAATCAGCACGCCGCCCATGGTCGGGGTTCCCGCCTTTGCCTGGTGCCCCTTGGGGCCCTCCTCGCGGATGTATTGCTTCACCTGCAGAGCGCGAAGTCGCTCGATCATCCACGGCCCCAGCAGGAGCGACAGCAACAGCGCCGTGAGGCTCGCCACGGCCGTCCGCACCGTGATGTAGCGAAACACGTTTAGCGCGCTGAAATGCCGCCTCAACCCGAAAAAGAACAGGTAGTAGAGCATTTCAGTTGCGTCCCTTTGAGCCTGTTTCCATGGCCTCAGCTGCGTGTTTAATGCTCACCCGGCGGCGTCGCACATCTATCGCCTCCAGAATTCTCTCCATCCGGACTCCACGTGAACCTTTTAAGAGCAGCAAGTCTCCAGGCTCTACAAACTGCTCGAGAAATTTCGATGCCTCCTGGGAATTCTGAAAGAAAATGGCGCGATCGCGCGGATGCCCGGCCTTGATCGCGGCGTCCACAAAATCGGCCGCGTAGCCCTGCACGCCGAAAATCCAATCGATCTTGCACAAACCGGCGGCCGCCTGGCCGCATTCGCGGTGCAATTCCTCCGAGGAATCTCCCAGCTCCAACATCTCGCCCGCGGCCACGATTCGCCTCTGGTATCCTGGCGTCGCCGCGAGCAATTGCATCAACGCGAGCAATGCGGTCGGGCTCGAGTTGTAGGTGTCGTTGATCGCCGTGAATCCGCCTTCGAACCGCACCACCTCACCCCGTTTGTCCGCCGGCGTGAGCGACGGAAACACCTGCTTTGCTTCCTGGGCGCCGATGCCCCAAACGCTTGCCGCCGCCAGCGCTGCCAATGCATTCATCACGTTGTGCCTTCCGATCAGCGGCAATTGCAGCCGCGCGCGGCCGGCGGACGACACGAAATCGAACGCCGATCCTTCGATGCCTTGCTCCTCAATTGCCTCTGCCCGAAATTCCGCCTGCGAATTCGTGCCGAACCGCACTACCCGGCCCCGTGCAACTTCCGCGAACTTCGCGACCCGCTCGTCATCAGCATTCAACACTGCCGTCGCGCCCGGCCAAGCCAGGTTTTCGATCAGCTCTCGCTCTGCGAGCGCTATTTCGTCGACCGAAGAAAAAAACTCCAAATGCTCAATGGCAACTCGCGTAACCAGGCCTACATCGGGAGACGCAATCTGCGCCAGCCGCGCCAGCTCCCCCCGATGCGACATCCCCAGCTCCACGACGACCGCGTCTTCGTCATCAATCCTCAGCAGAGTCAGTGGCAGTCCGTATTCGTTGTTCAGGTTCCCCATGGTCTTCAGCACTCGGAACCGCGCGCCCAGAAGCGCGGCCAGAATTTCTTTTGTTGTCGTCTTGCCGACCGAACCTGCCACCGCCCCGATGAGTCGACCCGGCTTTCCCCGCCGCCATCTATCGCACGCCTGCGAGGCCAGCCGGTGCAAGGCCTCGAGCGGATCCTCCACGGCGAAAAGCTTTGCCTGGACTTCGCCCGGG
>Ga0209624_10000451_pt1 | contig 36047 bp, 27 predicted proteins | sample JacPinW_OM2H0_O1_FD_188565 | JGI IMG/M metagenome (GOLD analysis project Ga0209624, IMG submission 188565) | Forest soil microbial communities from Algoma, Ontario, Canada - Jack Pine, Ontario site 1_JW_OM2H0_O1 (SPAdes) (version 2) | ecosystem: Environmental > Terrestrial > Soil > Boreal...
ACTATTCCGATGACCGGCTCAAATCGGTGGAACCCTAACGACGTCTGTGCAAGTGCGTCGAGGGCAATACCGAGGGTAAGACTCAAGACTCGCGTGAAGGCGCCATCTTGTTTCCCCGTAACGACTCAGGGTTTGAGACCCCTGGATGGTGTAGACAGCTACTCCATAACACGCCGGCTCTGATAATTGTCTATGCATCTAGATTCCTACATTTCAGGTTTCGTGGATGGCGAAGGCTGCTTCTGCGTTTCATTCCAACCCAGCAAACGTCATTGCTTGGGCTGGGAGGTTCGACCGAGTTTCTCGGTCAGCCAAAACGCGGATCGAGCTCAGCTGCTCTACGTGATCAAGGAAAAGTGGAATTGCGGATTCATACGACCGGATCGATCAGACAAGACGATCAAATTCGAAGTGAGAAATCTTGGCGAGTTGGTATCGACGGTGATACCGCACTTCCGAGCAAATCCACTGATCTCATCCAAGCAAAACGACTTCGACAAATTCGCGAGAGTTTGTGAGTTGATGAGCGAGGGTAAGCATCGCGAGATTGAAGGTTTTGAAATGATCGTGAGGTTAGCGATGGAGATGAATCCATCGGGCAAGCGAAAGTACTTCGGCATCGAGATGCTCAACTCGGTGCGATCAGATGAACGTATAGTCTATGCCACGAGTAATCGTGGAAATCATGAAGTTCCGACCTGCACGAATGGCGTAACGCTGGCCCCACTGTCTCGACCCGAGACTCAGTGAACTTGAAATCGCTGTGAAGATGCGGCGTAGCTGCGGAAAGACGGAAAGACCCCGTGAACCTTTACTATAGCTTTACACTGAACTTTGAATTTGTTTGTGTAGGATAGCTGGGAGCCTACGAAGTGGGGACGCTAGTCTTCATGGAGGCAACCTTGAAATACCAGCCTGACAACTTCGCAGTTCTAACCTTGGCCCGTAATCCGGGTTGGGGACAGTGTATGGTGGGTAGTTTGACTGGGGCGGTCTCCTCCCAAAGAGTAACGGAGGAGTGCAAAGGTACCCTCAGCGCGGTCGGTCATCGCGCATAGAGTGCAATCGCATAAGGGTGCTTAACTGTGAGACGGACATGTCGAACAGGTACGAAAGTAGGTGATAGTGATCCGGTGGTTCTGTATGGAAGGGCCATCGCTCAACGGATAAAAGGTACTCCGGGGATAACAGGCTTATTCCTCCCAAGAGTCCACATCGACGGAGGAGTTTGGCACCTCGATGTCGGCTCATCACATCCTGGGGCTGTAGCAGGTCCCAAGGGTATGGCTGTTCGCCATTTAAAGTGGTACGCGAGCTGGGTTCAGAACGTCGTGAGACAGTTCGGTCCCTATCTTCCGTAGCCGTTGGAGAATTGAGGGTGAGTTGCTCCTAGTACGAGAGGACCGGAGTGAACGCACCTCTGGTGTACCGGTTGTCACGCCAGTGGCACTGCCGGGTAGCTATGTGCGGACGGGATAACCGCTGAAAGCATCTAAGCGGGAAGCCCCCCCCAAGATTAGTTCTCCCTAGACCTTTAAGGTCTCTAAAGGGCCGTCGAAGACTACGACGTTGATAGGCTGGGTGTGTACGCGCAGTAATGCGTTTAGCTAACCAGTACTAATTGCCCGTGAGGCTTGACCATATAACACCCAAGCGATTTGCCTAACGTCGAATCGTATGTGGGTAATCAATTGAAGACTTGAATGCGACAACGCATCGAAACAAATTGTACGAATTCGTGAAGGGGCTTAAGCCATGACTTAAGCCCCTTTGCAACCGGTTTGCCTGGCGGCCATAGCGAGTGGGAACCACCCGATCCCTTTTCGAACTCGGAAGTGAAAACGCTCTGCGCCGATGCTAGTGTCGACTTTGTCGATGTGAAAGTAGGTCACTGCCAGGCTCTTAATTCGATGAAAACGAACCCTCACTGACGCAAGTCGGTGGGGGTTTTTTCATTTGGACCGCGGTTTCTTCGCAGATTTCGCCTTGCCCGAACCGTTGAGGGCGACCGCTTGGCGAATGAGCGCCTTGAAGGCGGACTCGTCGACTACTTCTTCCGCGCGGATGTCGATCGCGCGGCGTACGTTCCCGTCCAGGCTCGAATTGAAGAGACGGGCCGGATCCTTCAGAGACGCGCCCTTGGCGAAGGTAAGCTTCACGACACTCTTGTAGGATTCGCCGGTGCAGATGATGCCGTCATGCGACCACACCGGAGTGCCCATCCACTTCCACTCCTCGACGACGTCCGGGTCTGCTTCCTTGATGAGCTTGCGCATTCTGCCCAAGGTTTTCCCGCGCCAGTCCCCGAGTTCGGCGATTCTCTTCGAGATGAGCTCCGATGCCGGCTGGCCCACGCTCGCGACAGACTTTTTCGTCACCGTTTTTTTCATGTTCGTATCCTCTATGTACGAGCCCGCCGCTTGGCCGAAAGATCGTGACGCATGATGGGGCGGGGCGGGGCGTGGCAAGCAACTGTTTTGAATCCGGCCCGCGCGAAGGTCGTGGCATAGCCCGTTCCCGAGGCACTCGGAGTTTTGTCCGCGTCCAACGGATAGGCCTCGAGTTGCGGAGCCTTTGCACGTTTCGCCGCCTTCAGTGCGGCCGCGATCAATGCGGATGTGACACCGCGCCTACGATAGCCTATTCGCACGTAAAAGCAGGACAGCGCCCACACCGGTACGGCATCGACGCGTTTGAGCCGCCATTGGCGATCCAGCCATGGCAATTCACTCCGCGGTGTGAGCTGGCACCATCCAACGGCGAGTTCACCGTCAAAAGCCAATAATCCCGGGGGAGTTCCGTTTTCCACGATCTTGCGGAATGCCGACTTGTTCTGCCCGCGGGGTCGTTTGCGATAGGCCGCCCCGATGCGCCAGTACATGCACCAGCAGCCGTTACATGCGCCATTCCCACCGAACAGGTCCTCGAGCGCAGGCCACAGATCCGCTGTCAGAGGACGAATGTCCAGCTTCATCAAGTGCGGTTTAGCGTTCAACCAAGGCGCCGCCGGGCCGCCGGTTCCGCGCCATGCAGATACCCAGTGAAGACATCACGGCGCGGCGTTTTGATCAAAGGCGATGCGTTCATTGTTTGCCCGCCATCTATCATATTATAGGGACACCCGACGCGGTATCGCTCACCCCGCCGCCGGTCTTGGGGGATCGATACAATGATGGTGGACACCGACATACTGGACGTATTGATCGTCGGCGCCGGCCTGTCCGGCATCGGCGCCGCGCACCGCCTGCAGCGGTGCTGTCCCGGCAAGCGCTACGCCATCGTCGAAGCCCGCGGGTCGATCGGCGGCACCTGGGATCTGTTCCGCTACCCCGGCGTCCGTTCGGACTCGGACATGTACACCCTGGGCTATGACTTCAAGCCCTGGACGGATCCAAAGGCCATTGCCGACGGCCCCGCCATCCTCCGCTACATCCGCGAGACCGCCCAGGAAGGCGGCATCACGCAGCACATTCGTTTCGGATTGACGGTGCGCAGCGCCGAGTGGTCGAGCCCTGACGCTTGCTGGACCGTGACGGCCGAGAGCGCGGCCGAGACGACCGAGAGCGCGGCCGAGACGACCGAGAGCGCGGCCGAGACGACCGAGAGCGCGGCCGATGGGCGGAGCGTGGTGCTGCGGGCGCGATTTCTTTACATGTGCAGCGGCTACTACAGCTACGCGGAAGGACACCGGCCCCGGTTTGCGGGCGAGGCGGACTATCGAGGTACCGTGCTGCATCCCCAATTTTGGCCGGCGGATCTCGATTATTCGGGGAAGCGCATCGTCGTGATCGGCAGCGGCGCCACCGCCGTGACGCTGGTGCCCGAGATGGCCAAGACCGCCGCCCACGTGACGATGCTGCAGCGATCGCCCAGCTACGTGGTCACGCGGCCTTCGATAGATCGACCGGCGCAGTGGCTGCAGCGCCGCCTGCCGAGTGGATCGGCGTACCGGCTGGCGCGCTGGAAGAATGTCCTGCTGAGCATGTTCTTCTATCAGCTGGCGCGGCGGCGTCCCGAACAGATGAAGAAGCGCATCATCGAGATGGCGCGTGCCCAGGTGGGTCCGGAGTTCGATGTCGACACGCATTTCACGCCGCGCTACAAGCCGTGGGATCAGCGCATGTGTCTGGTGCCCGACGGCGACCTGTTTCAGAGCATTCGCGAGGGCCGCGCCGCAATAGTCACGGACGACATCGAGCGCTTCACCGAGCGGGGTATAAAACTCGCCTCGGGCGAAGACCTGCCCGCCGACATCATTGTGGTGGCCACCGGGCTCAAGCTCAACGTCATGGGCGACGTGGCGGTGCGCATCGACGGGCGCGCCTGCGACCTGGGCGCGACCCTGGCCTACAAGGGCATGATGCTCGGCGACGTGCCGAATCTTGCGATGACCTTCGGGTATACCAATGCCTCGTGGACCCTGAAGGCCGACCTCACCGCAGGCTACGTCTGCCGCCTGCTGCGCTACATGGACCGGCATGGTTACGCCGTCGCCATGCCGCGGCGCGACCCCAGCGTGCTGCCGCAACCCTTTCTTACCTTTACCTCGGGCTATGTGCGGCGTGCGCTCGCCATTCTTCCCAAGCAGGGCTCGCAGCGGCCTTGGGCCGTGTATCAGAACTATCTGTTGGATCTCTTCAACTTGCGCTACGGCCGCATCGCCGACGGCGTGATGCAATTCGGGGCCGGAGCCGAATCATGAATCTCAAGAATCGCGTGGCCGTGATAACCGGCGCGGGCGGCGGCATCGGCCGGGCAACCGCGCTGTCCCTGGCGCGCCGCGGCTGCCACTTGGCGCTGGCCGATATCGATGAAGCGGGCCTGGCCGGGACGCATGCGCAGGCGCTCGAGCTCGGCGTGCGTGCGAGCCAACACCCCTTGGACGTGGCGGACCGCGCCGCCGTGGGCGCCCTGCCGGCGGAGGTACTCAAGTCGCACGACGGCGTGAACCTGTTGGTCAATAACGCGGGGGTCGCACTGGGCGGGCATTTCGATCAGGTGAGCGAGGCCGACTTCGATTGGCTCATGGAGATCAATTTCCACGCGGTGGTGCGCATGACCCGCGCGTTCCTCCCGCTGCTACGGGCCGGCGACGATGCCCGCATCGTCAATATCTCGAGCGTGTTCGGCCTCATCTCTCCGCCCGGTCAATCCGCCTACTCCGCCAGCAAATTTGCGGTGCGCGGCTTCTCCAATGCCTTGCGGCACGAGCTCTCCGGCACCCGCGTGGGCGTGAGCGTGGTTCATCCGGGCGGCGTCGCCACGGCCATTGCGCGCAACGCGCGGGTTTCGGCCGGCGCATCGGCCGAGGAGAAAAGCCGCCGCTTGGCGCTGGCCGAGAAACTGCTGCGCCTGCCGCCCACGATGGCGGCCGAAATCATCGTGCGGGGCATAGAGAAGCGCCGCGCCCGAATTCTCGTGGGCCGCGACGCGATCTTCATCGCGCTCGTCGAACGCCTGTTCCCGGTGAACTACTGGCGCGTGCTGGGGCGCGGAATACAGTCATGATGTTCCTGTTCCTTGCACTAGCGGCGGTTCTCCTCATCGAGGCCGGCCTCGCGCTGTTCACTCTGCGCACCGTGCGCCGCGTGGAGGCGGCATTGCCGCCGCGCGGCCGTTTCGTGGAGGTGCCCGGCGCACGGCTGCACGTGGTGGAGCGCGGACAGGGGCCCACGCTGTTGCTGGTGCACGGTCTCGCCGGCCAGCTTTGCCATTTCACTTACGGCATCGTCGACCTGCTCGCCTCCCGGTACCGGGTGGTGGCCGTCGACCGGCCGGGTTCCGGCTATTCAGTGCGGGCGGCGGGTTCCTCGGCCGCATTGGGCGCGCAAGCCGAGGTGCTGGCCGCACTCATCGATGCGTTGAAGCTCGGGCGCCCGGTGGTGGTGGGCCACTCGCTCGGCGGCGCGGTGGCGCTGGCCCTGGCGCAGCGTCACCCCGAGCGAGTGGCGGGTCTCGCGCTCATTGCGCCGCTCACGCATCCGGTCGAGGACGTTCCCCCCGTGTTCAGCGCCCTCAAGATCGCGAAACCCTGGGCGCGCACCCTGGTCGCATGGACGCTGGCCGTGCCCATTGGGCTCGCCCGGCGCGATGCCGCATTGCGCGTACTGTTCGACCCCGAGCCCGTTGCCGTCGACTTCGCCACCCGCGCCGGCGGCATGCTGACTCTGCGGCCCAGCCATTTCATCGCGGCCTGCGCCGATCTGGCGGCCGCCCCCGATGATATGCCGGCGATGATTCAACGCTACCCCGCCATGCGCCTGCCCGTGAGCATTCTCTATGGCCGCGGCGACCGCATTCTCGATCCGCGGACCCAAGGCGAGGCACTGGCCCGCGCATTGCCGGGCGCCGAACTCACGCTGGTGGACGGCGGGCACATGCTGCCCGTCACGATGCCGGAGCGGTGCGCGCAATTCATTCATGAGGCTGCGGCCCGTCCGACTTCCGCGCCGTTAGTGCGGAACAACGGGCGATGAACATTTCGACGGCGTAGCCACGCGTAGGAATTCTCCGACACCAACTCTGTTGAGACAGCCATTGCAATGCGAGAGTACCGCAAGATCCGGAGGCTCGAGCGTTGCGGTTTTCCCTGCAGCGATTTCCGGGGTGAATACCGCTGCTCCGCAGCAGCACCATCGTCCGGTTATGCTAAGTACCGCCCACTGGGTCGTCTTTTGCCTGGATGACGGCCGCTACGCGCTACCCTTGGCCGCAGTCGACCGTATCGTGCGGGCCGTGTACGTCACCCCGATGCCGCGGGCACCCGGCATCGTGCTTGGAGCGATCGATGTGCAGGGCCGCGTGCTTCCCGTGTTCAACATTCGACGCAGATTCGGCTTGCCGGAGAGGACTGTCGATCCGGCAGACCATTTCCTGATCGCTCATACGGCACGGCGCGCCGTGGTGTTGGTCATCGACGCCGCGCAGGGGGTATTCGAGCACGCCGCAACGGCCGTGACGCAGTCTGCGCACATCGCACGGGAACTCGAGCATATCCGCGGCGTCATGCAACTCGATGATGGGCTGGTGCTCATCCACGACCTGGAGCGGTTTCTTTCGCCCGACGAGGAGCGAGTACTGGACGAGGCGATGAGTCCACAGGCATCTCATGCAGATTGATGCCGTACCGGATGCGCTATGGAGCCGCGTCAGCGAGTTCATCGCTCAGCACACGGGACTGGATTTTCCGGGCGAGCGCCGGTCGGATTTGCAGCGCGGGCTTGCGGCAGCGGCGGCGGAATTCGGCTTGGCCGACGCCGCCGGCTGTGCGGAGTGGTTGTTGTCTGAGTCCCTGACCCGGTCGCAATTGCATGCCGTCGCGGGCCATCTCACCGTCGGCGAAACCTATTTTTTCCGGGAGCGAAAGGCCTTCGACGCGCTGGCCGAGCACGTCTTGCCGGAACTGATCCGCCGCCGCCGGGGCAGCGACCAGCGTCTTCGCTTGTGGAGTGCGGCCTGCAGCACGGGCGAGGAACCGTACTCACTGGCGATCCTCGTTCGTCAACTGCTGCCGGATTGGCAGGACTGGGCCGTGACCATCCTGGCCACGGATATCAACGAACGATCTCTCCAAAGGGCGGCGGCCGGCGTTTACGGCGAATGGTCGTTCCGCGAATCGTTGCCTGAGTTCAAGGAGCGGTATTTCACGGCCACGTCGAAGGGACGGTTCGAGATTGCGCCGGAGATCAGGGATTGCGTGAGCTTCTCCCACCTGAATCTCGCGCAGGACAGCCTGCATTTGCCGACGGCCGGCGCGCACGGCATGGACATCATTTTCTGCCGAAATGTGCTCATTTACTTCACCGCGGCGCACGTGCGCAAGCTGGCGGAGAATCTGCACCGTGCGCTGGCGGAAGGGGGTTGGCTGGCGGTGAGCCCCAGCGAATGTTCGCAGACCCTGTTTTCAAGTTTCGCCGCCGTGAACTTCCCCGGCACCATCCTGTACCGCAAGTGCAAGGCCGAGGAGCGAGGTCCGCCGATTTGGCTGCCGCCCTCGAACGCAGTAGCGGAACCCGTTGCGCCATTCGCCGCGCCCCGACCATCGACGCCCTACGCACCGGACCGCGATTCGGACACCGCCGCCGCAGCGGTGCCGCCGTCCGCGCAGAAACCCGGAGCAACTTCCCTGCAGACTCGTGCGCTGGCCGACCAAGGGCTGTATGCCGACGCATTGGCCTCATGTGAACGGTGGATTGCCTCGGACAAGGTCGATTCTGCCGCTCACTACGTGCACGCAATGATCCTGCAAGAGATGGGAGAGCGGCAGGCGGCGCGCGGGTCATTGCAGCGGGCGGTGTATCTCGAGCCCGGCTTCGCGCTGGCTCATTTCGCGCTGGGTAATCTCGCCCGCGCGGAGGCGCATACCGCACAGGCCGACAAGCATTTCGCGAACGCACTGCGCCTGCTGCGCGATTGGCCGCCGGACGCGTTGTTGCCCGAATCCGACGGCATGAGCGCCGGCCGCCTGGTGGAAATCATTACCACCCTGCTCGCACATCCCGATCGACCTCTCCTCGCTGGAGGCGTCCCCGAATGACAAACGCTGACGCGGAGACCGGCCGGATTCTGCGCGCCCGCGCCCAGGCGCTTGCGCGTCCGCCGCCGTCCGCGCCGGCCCCGAGCACGATGCTGGAGTTGCTCGAGTTCCGTCTGGCGTCGGAGCGCTACGCGCTGGAAACCCGGCATGTCCAAGACGTGCATCCGCTGCGCGACCTGACTCCACTGCCGTGCACGCCGCCCTTCGTGCTGGGGATCGTCAATCTACGCGGCCGCATCCTGCCCGTGCTCGATCTGAAGAAGTTTTTCGATTTGCCCGAGCAGGGCTTGACCGACTTGCACAGAATCATCCTGGTGCGCGGTAACGATCTCGAGCTGGGCCTCCTGGCCGATGTGATCGTGGGCGTCCGAAGCGTGGCCGCCGACAGCCTGCAGCCCTCGCCGCCGACCTTCACCGGCATCCGCGCGGATTATCTCAAGGGGATCGGCGAAGAGCGCCTCGTGGTTCTCGATCTCGACCGCATTCTCTCGGACCCGAAAATCATCGTGCACGAAGAAGTCGACAATTGAACCTTTAATCACCGGAGCACCTGTTTATGAGATGGAACGTCGGGACCAAGATCAGCGTCGGATTCGCGATCACGCTGGCCATCTTCGTGATCGTCGGAGGGGTTTCCTATCAGAGCGCAACCAGGCAAACGGAGGCCGCCGCTTGGGTGGCGCATACGCGCGAAGTCCAGAATCAGCTGACACAATTGCTGTCGAATCTGCAGGATGCCGAAACCGGCCAACGCGGCTATGTGATCACCGGGGTGGAAAGCTATCTCGCACCCTATACGGACGGCACCGCCCGCGCCGAGGAGAATCGCAGGCGCCTCGCGGAGCTCGTCGCCGACAACCCCCGGCAGCAGGCCCGTGCCGATGCCATGGCGCCGCTCATCGCGGACAAATTCGCGGAGCTGCAACAGTCGGTGGACCTTCGCAGAACCCGTGATTTCACGGCGGCGCAAAATCTTGTTTTGTCCGATCGGGGCAAGAAGTCCATGGATGCTCTGCGCACGATCATCCGGGAAATGAATTCGGACGAGGAGGCGCTGCTGAAGACGAGGGCGGAGGCCGCGCAAAGCGACGCGCGCGATGCGAAATTGACCATCGTGTTCGGCACGCTCCTGGCTTTGGTGCTTGCCGGCCTCGCGGGGCTGGTCATCGCGCGCAACATCGCCGGTCCGCTCAAGAACCTGACCGGCATCGCCGAACGGATCACGGCCGGAGACCTGAGTTCCGACGTGCCGGTCAATGACCGCGGCGATGAAGTCGGCGTGCTGACGCGCGCCTTCGAACGCATGACCCGCTCCCTGCGGACGATGGCCGGCGCGGCCGAGCAGATAGCCGCGGGCGATTTGCGCGCGAACGTCCAGCCCCAATCGCCCAACGATGCGCTCGGCAACGCCTTCGCCCGCATGACGGACAATCTTCGCCGGCAGATCGGCGGGATCCTCGAAGGCACCGCCGTACTGGGCTCGGCCGCCAGCGAGATCGTGGCCTCCACGACTCAGTTGGCTTCCGGCGCGAGCGAATCCGCCGCCGCGGTGACCGAAACCACGACCACCGTGGAGGAGATCCGCCAGACCGCGGAGCTCGCCAGCCAGAAGGCGAGAGCCGTTGCCGACAGTGCGCAAAAAGCGGTGCAGATTTCGCACAATGGACGCAAATCCACGGAGGATGCGGCTGCCGGCATGGGCCGCATTCGCGTGCAGATGGAGGCCATAGCCGAAAGCATGATGCGCCTGAGCGAGCAAAGTCAGACCATCGGCCAGATCATTGCGACGGTGGAAGACCTTGCCGCGCAGTCGAATCTGCTCGCGGTCAATGCGGCGATCGAGGCGGCCAAGGCTGGAGAGCACGGCAAGGGATTCGGCGTGGTGGCCCAGGAGGTCAAGAGCCTGGCCGAGCAGTCGCGCCAGGCAACCGACCGCGTACGCACCATTCTCAGCGATATTCAAAAGGCCACGACCGCCGCCGTGATGGCCACGGAACAGGGCGGCAAGGCGGTGGAAGCGGGCGGAAAACAAACCGAAGCGGCGGGTGAGTCGATCGCGGCGCTGGCGGCGGGTGTGAGCGAGGCCGCGCAGGCGGCGACGCAGATTGCGGCCTCGAGCCAGCAGCAGCTGGTCGGCATGGATCAGGTGGCCGGAGCAATGGAAAATATCAAGCAGGCGAGCACCCAGAACGTGTCGAGCGCCAGGCAGTTGGAGACCGCGGCACGCAACCTCAGTGATCTAGGTCAGCGCCTGAAACAATTGGTCGAGAGTTACGCGATCTGATGACTGCCACCGACGAAGAGTTCCTGGGCAGATTGCGCGCGACGTTCAAAGTCGAAGCCGCGGAGCATCTGCAGGAAATCGGCAAGGGACTGTTGGACCTGGAGAAGGCCGGTGCTCCCGAAGCGCAGCAGCAGCTGATTGAAACAGTGTTCCGGGCCGCGCACAGTCTCAAGGGCGCCGCACGCGCGGTCGATTTCACCGAGATCGAATCCCTCTGCCAGTCGATCGAGGATCTGTTCGCCGCGTGGAAGCGCCGCGAGAGCCGGCCCACGCCGTCCACTCTCGACGCCGCCCATCGAGCCATCGACAAGATGGCGGAGGTGATCGCGGCATCCGCCGTTGCGGAGCGACCCGCCCGCCCGGCCGAGGAGGCAACGCCTGCTTCGCCGCCCCCCATCTCCATGGCGATGACGGGAGAGACCGAGACCGTGCGCATCACGGTAAGCTCGCTGGACACGCGGCTGCTGGAGGCGGAGGAAATGCTGGCGGCGAAACTGGCGATGGACCAGAGAGCGGCCGATTTGGGCGCATTGGCGGGCCGTTTGGAGCTGTGGCGCAAGGAATGGGCCAGAGTTCAGCCGCGGACGCGCGCGCTGCGACAGCCGCCGGATCGGCAGCGCGACGCGGCCGCCGCGCCGGATTTGCGTGGGCTTGCCGAATTCCTCGACTGGAATCACGACTACTTGCGTGCCCTGGAGGGAAAAGTGACGGCGCTGCGGCGCACCGCCGAGCAGGATCGCCTGCTGATCGGAAAACTCGTCGACGATCTGCTGGAGAACTCCAAAAAACTGCTCATGCTGCCGCTCGCGACGCTGTCAGGACTTCTCTCCAAGCTGGTTCGCGATCAGTGCCGAGATCAAGGCAAGGAGGCGGAACTCACGATTCGCGGCGGGGAAGTCACGATCGACAAACGCATCCTGGAGCAGTTGAAGGACCCGCTGGTTCACCTGCTGCGCAATTGCATCGATCACGGCATCGAGGCGCCCGAGCAGCGCCGCCTGACCGGCAAGCCGCCGCGCGCAGACATCACACTCACCGTATCGCCGGTGAACAGCACCCAGGTCGAGATTTCCGTCAGCGATGACGGCGCGGGCATCGACGTGGAGAAGGTCAAGGCGGCGGCCGTCAAACGCGGGCTCGTCGAGCCGAACGCCGCCGATCAGCTCGGCGAAGCCGCCGCGTTGGCGCTGGTTTTCGAAACCGAAGTATCCACCAGTCCGATGATCACGCGGGTATCCGGCCGCGGTTTGGGGCTCGCGATCGTGCGCGAGAAGGCCGAGAAGCTCGGCGGCCGCGTGGCGATCGAGAGCCGCCGGGGCTCGGGCACGACCATACGCATGACGCTGCCGCTGACATTGGCGACGTTCCGCGGCGTGCTGGTCGAATCGGCGCGGCGCCTGTTCATCCTGCCCACGGCGCAAGTGGAGCGGGTGACGCGCTTCAAGCCGCAAGAAGTGCAAATGGTCGAAGGCCGTAGAACTCTCGCGCTGAACGGGCGCGCCGTCGCGCTGGTGGACCTCGCCGAGGTGCTGCAGCTGCCCCTCGCCCCGCAAAAGCCGGACGCGCCGGCGGCGGCTCCCATCCTGGTTCTCGGCGCAGGCGAGCAGCGTGTGGCCTTTGCGGTGGACGCGGTGATCGATGAGCGCGAGGTGCTGGTCAAGAGGCTCGCGAAACCCTTGTCGCGGGTGCGAAACATCGCCGGCGCCACCGTGCTGGGCTCCGGCGAGGTGGCTCCCATCCTGAACGTGGCGGACCTGCTCAAGTCGGCCCGGACCGCGGGTACCGGAATGCGTACGGCACCGGCGGCAACTCCCTCGGCGGCGCCGGCCAAGAGGATTTTGGTGGTCGAGGACTCCATTACGTCGCGCATGCTGCTGAAAGGAATACTCGAATCCGCGGGCTACGACGTCAAGACGGCCGTGGACGGCATCGACGGATTCACCGCCTTGCGCGCGGAGCGCTTCGACCTGGTCGTTTCGGATGTCGAGATGCCGCGCATGGATGGCTTCGACCTGACGACTCGAATACGCGCAGATCGCGCGCTGGCGGAGGTCCCGGTCGTGCTGGTGACTGCCCTGGAATCACGCGAGGACCGCGAACGGGGCATCGACGTCGGCGCCAACGCCTACCTGGTGAAGAGCAATCTCGACCAGAGCAACCTGCTGGAAGCGCTGCGCCGGCTCGCGTAGCGGTGAATCAATCGTATGCAGCCCGACAAGATCAAAGTGCTGGTGGCGGACGATTCGCAAGTGACGCGCATGCTACTGGTCCAGCTGTTGAACTCGGATCCGTGTATCCAGGTGATCGGCGCGGTGAACGACGGACAGGCCGCGCTCGATTTCCTCGCCGCCGCCGTCCAACGCCCGGACGTGGTGGTCATGGATATCCACATGCCGCGTCTGGATGGCTTCGAGGCCACACGCCGCATCATGGAGTGGCAGCCGCTGCCCATCGTTATCTGCACCGCCACCGTCTCTCCGCAGGATCTCGCCGTCGCCTTCCGCTCCATGGAGGCGGGAGCTGTCGCTTGCGTGGAAAAGCCCGTCGCTCTCGGGGCCGATTTCGAGCCCCGGCTGCAAAACCTGCTGCAGACCGTGCGCCTGATGTCGGAAGTCAAGGTGGTGCGCCGGTGGAATAGGTCGCGCGGCCCGTCCGTGACGCCGCCCGCGGCCAGTTCGGACAAACCGAGAACCTCCAGCGGGAGCGGGGTCAAGCTCATCGGCATCGGTGCCTCCACCGGCGGCCCCCCGGTCCTGCAGACCATCCTCTCGGGACTGCCCAAAGATTTTCCGGTGCCGCTGCTCATCGTGCAGCACATCGCGCGCGGATTCCTGCCGGGCATGGTGGATTGGCTGAGTCAGACCACCGGCCTGCGCGTGCATATCGCCGCGCACGGCGCCACTCCGCTGCCCGGTCACGCTTACGTCGCGCCCGATGATTTTCATCTGGCCGCCGATGCCCGTGGCCACCTGGTGTTGGCACGCGAACCAGCCGAGAGCGGTTTGCGGCCGGCCGTCTCCTATCTGTTCCGGTCGCTGGCGGACTCCTACGGCGCGAATGCCGTCGGAGTGCTGCTCACCGGCATGGGCAGGGATGGCGCGGAGGAACTGAAACGGATGAGGAATCACGGCGCCCATACCATCGCCCAGGACCGCGACAGTTCCGTCGTGCACGGCATGCCCGGCGCCGCGGTCGAGCTCGACGCGGCCAGCCAGGTCCTGGCCGCCGACAAGATTGCAGGCGCCCTTATTGCGCGAATCGGGGGCAGGCTCTCGTTCGCAGGAGAAATCGTGCCATGAACGTCATTACCACGCAGCCTACGGGGCTGCACATCTTGATTGCCGAGGACAGCGCAACTCAGGCCCAACGGCTGCAGCACATCCTCGAGCAGCACGGTTACCGGGTTACCGCCACGGCGAACGGGCGGCTCGCCCTGGAAGCCGCACAGCGCAGCAAACCTGCGCTCATCATCAGCGACGTGATCATGCCGGAGATCAACGGCTACGAGCTGTGCGGACGGATCAAGGCAGATGCGCACCTCGCCGATGTTCCGGTCGTTCTGGTCACGACTCTGTCCGATCCCCACGATGTCATCCGCGGTCTCGAGTGCCGGGCGGACAATTTCATACTCAAACCTTACGACGCCGACCAGCTCCTGCGCCGCATCCAGTTCGTGCTGGTGAACAGCCAGATGCCCCGGAGCGAGCAATCGGGCATGGGGTTGGAGATCGTCTTTAGCGGCCAGAGACACTTTATAACCGCGAACCGGCTGCAGATCCTCAACCTGCTGCTGTCCACGTATGAAGCCGCGATGCAGCGCAATGCGGAACTGAGTTCCACCCGCGACGCGTTGCGGCAGACCAACGTGGAGCTGGAGCGATTGACCCGTGAGCTCGAGGACCGCGTGCTCATGCGCACCCGCGAACTCGAACTCAGCAACGAAGCGTTGCGGCAGGCGCAGCAGGCGTTGATTCAACAAGAGCGCCTGCGCGCACTCGGTCAGATGGCGAGCGGCATCGCTCACGACATCAACAACGCCATCTCGCCGATCGCGCTCTATACCGAATCGATGCTGGAGCGCGAGACCGGATTGAGTCCTGAGGCGCGCGATCGCCTGGTGACCATTCAGCGCGCCATCGACGACGTGGCCCAGACCGTTGCGCGCATGCGTGAGTTCTACCGGCCGCGCGAACCGGAGTCGGAACAATCGGAGGTCGATCTGAACCAGCTCGTGCAGCACGTCATCGAGCTGACGCGCGCCCGTTGGAGCGACCAGCCGCAGCGGCGAGGCATCATGATCGAGCTTGAAACCCGGCTTGCGCCCGATCTACTCCATGTTCGCGGCGCCGACAATGAGATCCGCGATGCATTGACCAACCTCATTTTCAATGCCGTCGATGCCATGCCCGACGGCGGAGTGATCAAGGTGCATACGAGCATGCGGGCGGTCCCCGCACAAAGCGGCGCATCGACGCGCGAGGTGCGGCTGGAGGTGAGCGACACCGGCATCGGCATGGACGAAGAAACCCGGCGACGCTGTCTGGAGCCGTTCTTCACCACGAAGGGCACGCGCGGCACGGGCTTGGGGTTGGCGATGGTCTACGGGATGGCGCAACGGCATGGCTACGCGCTCGAGGTCGACAGCACACCCGGCATCGGCACCACCGTAAGGCTCATTTGCCCTGTCAGCACCGCGACTTCGTCCGCTGCCGTTCAAGTACCCGCGCCGCAGCCGACGGCCCGCAACCTGCGCATACTCGTCGTGGACGACGATCCCTTGCTGAATGAATCGTTGCGCAATACGCTTCAAGCGGACGGCCATCACGTGACCACCGCCGGCGGCGGCCAAGCCGGTATCGATGCCTTCCGCAGCGCCCGGCAGACATCCGAGCCTTTCGACATCGTGATCACGGACTTGGGAATGCCTCACGTGGACGGACGCCAGGTGGTCGACAGCGTACGCGCGTCGACGCCGGATACGCCGATCATCATGCTCACCGGTTGGGGGCAGCAACTGGAGGCGGATAATGAGCGGACCCCGCGGGTGGACCGCCTGCTCAGCAAACCGCCGCGCCTGCAGGAACTGCGCAGCGCGCTCGCCGAACTGTCGGCCGGCCGAAGAGACCACTAGGCGCGGCCCGCGAGGGCGTTACAGAGCTGTCGCCTTCGCGATGCTGCTGACGGATCGGATCCGATCCTGATTCTGCTGCGCCCACCAGTGCTCGACATTGGCGGTGAGACTCTCGAGATCGAGGCCCGCGGCCTTGAGACAGCTGTCGCGCGAGCCGTGCTCGATGAAGCGGTCCGGTATGCCGATATGCAGCAGCGGCAGATGGAGTCCACTCGCCGCGAGGAGCTCGCCCACGCCCGAGCCCGCGCCGCCGATGATTGCATTCTCTTCGATGGTGACGATGGCCCGATGGCGCGCCGCCAGTGCCGTCACGAGTTTCTCGTCCAGCGGCTTGATGAAGCGCATGTTGACCAGCGTCGCGTCGAGGCGCTCCGCGATCTTGCGCGCCGATTCGACCAGAGCGCCGAACGCGAGAATGGCCAGGCCGCTGCGGCCTTCGCGCCTGATTTGAGCGCGGCCCACGGGAAGCGCGGTCATTTCCGCGGCAACCGCCGCGCCGGGACCCGTGCCGCGCGGATAGCGCACCGCCGACGGCGAGGACAGCGTGGTCGCCGTGTACAGCATCTGGCGGCACTCGTTCTCATCCGCCGGCGCCATGATCACCATGTTCGGGATGCAGCGCAGAAACGTCAGATCATAAGCGCCTTGGTGAGTGGCTCCGTCGCTGCCGACGAGCCCGGCCCGATCCAGGGCGAATATCACGGGCAGATTCTGCAACGCCACGTCGTGTATGAGCTGATCGTAGGCTCGTTGCAGAAAGGTCGAGTAGATCGCCACCACGGGTTTCAACCCTTCGGCCGCAAGTCCGGCCGCGAAGGTGACGGCGTGTTGCTCGGCAATGGCGACGTCGTAGTAGCGGCCGGGGAATCGTTTCGAGAATTCCACCAGCCCCGAACCCTCGCGCATCGCCGGGGTGATGCCGACGACGGTGGGGTCGCGCTCCGCCATGTCGCACAGCCACTTGCCGAAAATCTGCGAGTAGGTCGGCCCCGTGCTCGCTTCCTTGAAGATCATCCCGCTTGCGGGATCGAATGGGCCCGGTCCGTGCCACTTGATCGGATCGGCCTCCGCCGGTGCATAGCCCTTGCCCTTGCGCGTGACGACGTGCAGGAACTGCGGTCCGCGCAGCTTCTGCAGATTGCGCAGGGTGCTGACCAGGGCTTTGACGTCGTGGCCGTCGATCGGCCCGATGTAGTTGAATCCCATCTCCTCGAACAGCGTGCCCGGCAGCACCATCCCTTTCAGATGCTCTTCCGAGCGGCGCGCGAGTTCCCACACCGTGGGCATTTGGCGCAGCACTTTTTTCCCGCTCTCGCGCAGATGCGAGTACATGCGGCCCGACAGGGCGCGCGCCAGGTAATTCGAGAGCGCGCCGACATTCTCCGAAATCGACATGTCATTGTCGTTGAGTACGATCAGAAGATCGGTCGGCAGCGAACCGGCGTGATTGAGCGCCTCGAAGGCCATGCCCGCGGTGAGCGCGCCGTCGCCGATGATGGCCACGGCCCGGCGGTCCTCGCCGCGTTGCGCCGACGCGACGGCCATTCCCAAGGCGGCGCTGATCGAGGTGCTGGAGTGCCCCACCCCAAAAGTGTCGTATTCGCTCTCGGAGCGGGTCGGAAAGGGCGCCAGGCCCTGGTCCTGCTTGATGGTGTGCAGCCGGTTGCGCCGGCCGGTCAGCACCTTGTGGGGATAGGCCTGATGGCCCACGTCCCAGACCAGCCGGTCATGGGGCGTGTTGAATACATAATGCAGTGCGATCGTGAGCTCGACGGTGCCCAAACCGGCGGCAAAGTGCCCTCCGCGGGTACTGACGCTGTGGATCAGGAACTGCCGCAGCTCCTCCGCCAGCTCCGTCAGCCGGGTGGCCGGCAGGCGCCGCAGATCCGCGGGCGAATTAATGGACTCGAGCAGCGGGTAGGTGTCGGGGGTGGCGCTCATCAGCGGCAGTTTATACTGCCGCGGCACGAGAGTGGCAACGACAGTACCCCTTGTTGTAAATTTGCACCAACCTTAAGCAACCTTAAGCCGCCGGCATGGTGCTATCCTGCGCGGTTTCCGAGATACTGTCCGCATGGATTCCGTCAGTTCCGATGAAGTCTATCAAGACCAGATTCTTCCCCACGTCTCGCGCACTTTTGCGCTGACCATCCCCCAATTGCCGCAAGGTGTGCGCTCGGCCGTCACCTGCGCCTATTTGCTGTGCCGGATCGCCGATACCATCGAGGACGAGCCGGCGCTGTCGCCCCCCGAGACCTTGGCGTTTTTGCAACGATTCAGCGCCGTTCTGGCGGGCCAGGGCGAGCCCGCACGTCTGGCTCAGGAGATCGAGCGGCGGTTGTCGAACCGGACTCTGGCGACTGAACGCGATTTGGTGAGCAACATGGAGCGCGTCATCCGGGTGATGGGGCGCCTCAATGAACCGCAGCGGATCGCCATACGGCGCTGCGTGGAGCTCATGTGCGCCGGCATGCCTCGCTTCCAGTTCACCGCGAGCCTCCAGGGCCTGCCCCAATCGAGCGATCTGGACGATTACTGCTACTACGTCGCGGGCGTCGTCGGCGAGATGCTCACGGATCTCTTTTGCGATTATTCACCCGACATTGCCCGTCGCCGGCCCGCGCTGTCCGCCCTGGCCGCGTCTTTCGCGCAGGGGCTGCAGATGACGAATATCCTCAAGGACGTGTGGGAAGACCGCAGCCGCGGCGCTTGCTGGCTGCCGCAGGATGTATTTACCCGGCATGGAGTCGATCTCGCCCAACTGTCGAGCGAGCCCTTCGACCCGCGCTTCGGCGCCGGCTTTCACGAACTTCTCGGCACGGCGCACGCGCATCTCAAGAACGCGCTCGACTACACACTGCTGATTCCCGGCAGGGAAACCGGCATCCGCCGCTTCTGTCTGTGGGCCATCGGGCTTGCGGTCCTGACCTTGCGCAAGATCGAGCACCATCCCCAATTCACGGCGGGGTCCCAGGTGAAGATCAAGAGATCGGCGGTGGCTATGACGCGCCTATTGACCAATGCCGCCGTGCGCAACGACTGGGCGCTGCGGCGCCTGTTCGCGCTGGCGGCGCGAGGCCTGCCGCTCGCGCGCCTTGCCGACTCGGGCAACCAGCGCTCGGCGCCGGCGAAGTTCGAATTGCCTGCGGGTGAACCGGGGCACGAGCTTCGCCGCTCCTACGGGAATTCAGGATCGTGAGCCGTATCGCACCGAAGCCGGGTACCTACCCGGCACCATCATCGGATGCGCGCGGCGACATCGTGTCGCACACGCTGCGGCGTGTGACCGATACGCCGCTGGATCGCGCCCTCGCGGAGGCACGCGAGGCGCTCATCGCGCGGCAAGACCCCGAAGGGCACTGGGTATTCGAGCTCGAAGCGGACTGCACCATTCCGGCCGAGTACATCATGATGATGCACTTCCTGGACGACATCGATGCCGCGCTCGAGACGAAGCTCTGCCGCCATCTGCGCTCGGCTCAAGCGGAGCACGGCGGCTGGCCGCTCTATCACGGAGGCGACTTCAATCTGAGCTGCTCGGTCAAGGCCTACTATGCCTTGAAGCTGGCCGGCGACCGGCCGGATGCGCCGCACATGGCGCGGGCACGCAGCGCCATTTTGAAACGCGGCGGCGCGGCGCGCGCCAATGTGTTCACGCGGATTGCGCTCGCCCTGTTCGGCCAGCTTCCTTGGCGCGGGGTGCCCTACATTCCCGTCGAGATCATGTTGTTGCCGAGATGGTTCCCATTCCATCTGGACAAGGTGGCCTACTGGTCGCGCACGGTCATGGTCCCGTTGTTCATTCTGTGTACGCGCAAGCCGGTTGCCAGGAATCCGCGCGGCGTGCACATTCGCGAGCTCTTCACGATTCCGCCCGAGGAGGAACGCGGCTACCTCCGGCGCAAGGGATGGCTCGCCAAGATATTCCTCGCCGCCGATCGGCTGGGGCGCCTGATCGATCCCTTGATTCCGGCCCGCACGCGCGAGCGCGCCACCCGGCTCGCCGAGAACTGGATGCTCGAGCGGCTCAACGGCGAGGACGGCCTCGGCGCCATCTTTCCGGCCATGGTCAACGCCCTGGAAGCCATGGTGATATTGGGCTACCCGCAAGACGATCCACGGCGCGTGACCGCAAAACGCGCGCTGCAGAAGCTTCTCGTCATAGGGCCGTCGAGTGCCTACTGCCAGCCCTGCGTATCGCCCGTCTGGGACACCGCGCTCGCGGCGCTGGCGATGCAAGAGGCCGGCGATGCCGCGTCCTCCGAGGCGTCGATACGGGCACTCGATTGGCTGAAAGCACGGCAGCTGCTCGACGAGCCCGGCGACTGGCGGGTCAGCCGCCCCACGCTCGCCGGCGGCGGCTGGGCATTCCAATTCGCGAACGGTCACTACCCGGATCTCGACGACACGGCCGTGGTGGTGTGGGCCATGCATCAGGCGCAGGATCCCGCGCGCTACGCGGAGAGCGTGCGCCGTGCGCTCGACTGGCTGGTCGGAATGCAAAGCAAGGACGGCGGCTTCGCCGCCTTCGATGCCGACAACACCCACTACCACCTCAACATGATTCCGTTTGCCGATCACGGCGCCCTATTGGATCCGCCGACGAGCGACGTCACCGCGCGGGTGGTGACGGTCCTCGCGCGCGTCGGCCGTCCGCAGGACAAGGAGGCCCTGGACCGCGCCATTGCCTACCTGCGCCGGCAGCAAGAACCCGATGGGTCCTGGTTCGGCCGCTGGGGCACCAATTACATCTACGGCACCTGGTCGGTGATGACGGCATTTGCCCAAGCACATATCGGCTCCGACGATCCTGCCGTGCAGCGCGCCGTCCATTGGCTCGAGCAGCGGCAAAATGACGACGGCGGCTGGGGCGAAAGCAACGACACGTACGCGATCCCGCACGTCGTGGCCGATCCTGCCTCGGCCGCGGCGAAATCGCCCAGCACCGCGTATCAGACTGCCTGGGCGTTGTTGGGATTGCTTGCCGCCGGCGAAGCCCCATCCGACGCGGCGCGCCGCGGGGCCGAGTTCCTGATTCGCGCGCAGGCTACGGACGGACTGTGGAGCGACCTGAGTTTCACGGCGCCGGGCTTCCCGCGGGTGTTTTATTTGCGATATCACGGCTATTCCGCCTACTTCCCGCTCTGGGCATTGGCCGCCTACCGCACTCTTACGCGCCGCGGAATCGCTCATTGATTGGTGCGGGAGCCGGGCTCCTGGGCGTCGTCGCCGCACTCGAGGCGGAGGCTCGCACCTTGGGGGTGGCGGTGCGGCGGCACGACGGCCTGGCGTCTCTCGGCGGCGGTGCATTGCTCGCGGTGAGCGGCATGGGCGCAGCCAAAGCCGCGCCGGCCGCCCGCAGACTCGTGGATGCCGGTGCCTCGGCCCTGATGAGTTTCGGCCTGGCGGGCGGCCTCGATCCGACATTGGAGCCAGGGACCGTGGTGCTGCCCGGCGAGGTCATCTCCCGCAACGGTGCGCGATTCCCGACTTCGGCGGAGTGGTGCCGGCAGTTGGGGCTGGCTGTGGCCGAAATGACTCCGGTCGCCTCCGGAACGCTGCTCTCGAGCCTGCAGCCTATCGACACGGCCGAGGCCAAGGCGGCGGCTTTTCGCGAAACCGGAGCGGTGGCGGTCGACATGGAAAGCGTCAGCGTGGCGGAAGTCGCCGCCGCTCACAATCTGCCGTTCATGGCCGTGCGCGTAATCGTCGACGGGGCCGCCGATGTGCTGCCGCAGGCCGTGTTGGCGGCGAGCCGCGGAGGGCACTTGAGCGTCCTCCGTCTCGTTTGCGGACTTGCCGCCGCACCCCGGGACATCGTCGGGGTGATCCGTCTGGCGCGGCGCTATCGAACGGCGACTCGCTCCCTCTCGGCTGTGGTCCGGGACGGACACATAGCGTGAAGGCGCTGGTCACCGGCGCCACCGGTTTCGTCGGTGCCGCCGTAGCACGCGCCCTCGCCGGCGCCGGTTGGCAGGTCCGGGCGCTGGTTCGGGCCGGGTCGGACCGCAGCAATCTGCAGCCGATCGCCGTGGACCCCGTCGAGGGTGATCTTGCCGACCCGAACTCGCTCGAGCGCGCGCTCGAAGGCTGCGAAGCATTGTTTCATGTCGCGGCGGACTATCGGCTGGGCGCGCGTCACCCCGAACAGCTGTACCGCACCAACGTGGACGGTACCCGAAACATCCTGAGCGCGGCCCGCACGGCCGGCGTGCCGAGAATCGTCTACACCAGCAGCGTTGCCACCATCGGGATTCCGGCGGACGGCTCGCCCGGCGAAGAGCGCACTCCCGTCGCGTTGAGCAACATGATCGGCCATTACAAGCGCTCCAAGTTTCTCGCCGAAGAGGTGGTCCGCGAGGCGGCCCGGGAGGGCCTGTCGGTGGTCATCGTCAATCCATCGACACCGGTAGGTCCGGGGGACATCAAGCCCACGCCGACGGGACAGCTGGTTCTGGACGCCGCCGCCGGACGAATGCCCGCGTACGTGGATACCGGGCTCAACATCGTGCATGTCGATGACGTCGCGGCCGGGCATCTGCTCGCGTTCGAGCGAGGCCGGGCGGGCGAACGCTACATACTCGGCGGCGAGGACATGACGCTGCAAATTATTTTGCGGGAGATCGCGCACCTCGCCCACGCCAAGCCCCCGAGCATCCGACTGCCGTACGCGGTGGTGCTTCCCGTCGCGTATCTTGCCGAAGCGTTCGCTCGGGTTTCCGGCCGCAGCGGCCGGGTGACCCTCGAAGGCGTGCGTATGTCGCGCAAGCGCATGTTCTTCTCCAGCGGCAAGGCCGTCGCCGAATTGGGATACCGCTGGCGGCCGCCGGTCCAAGCTTTCGAGGATGCACTGCGATGGTTTCGCGAGCGCGGCGCTCTGACTTGACCGCGGGCAGGGCGGGTAGCGCCGGCAGGGCGGTAGCGCGGTGGCGCGGGCAGGGGCGGGTAGCGCGGGTAGGCCGGGTAGCGCGAGTGGCTGCTAGTCGATGCCGTCGCCGGGCGTTGCGCCGAGCGCGCGCCGGCCTTCGACCGCCTGCCAAATGAGCAATGTGGGCACGCCGATCGCGATGTCGCGCGCCCTCTTGAGCAAGGACACGGCCAGCCCGATGTCCGCCCCGACGCCGAACAAAGGCGAGAGCACGGCGTAGGCGGCTTCCTGCACACCCAGCGCGTTGGGAACGAAAACAGCGGCGCTTCGCGTGGCGCAAATCAGGCTTTCAATGGCCATCACCGAAGCGAAGTTGACGCGCGCGCCCATCAGGCGAAAGGCGATGAAAGTTCCGACCGCGCCGGCGATCCATCCGACCAGATGCAGCGCCGCGGAAAGTCCGACGCGTACGCGGGAGCCATAGATCGAATCGAGCGCATCGCCCACCGCGGCGGCGGTCGCAACGGCGCGGGGCAGGAGGCGCGCAGCGAGCTTCAGGGTCAAGGCATGGCCCTGGCGCTGCAGAGCGAGAAACACCATGCCGGCGGCCGCGGCCAGCACCAGCCCGACGACGAATATTCTCGTCAGCGGCGCGGCGGCGGAGGATTGCGGTGCAGCGCTCATGATCAGGAGTCCGAGCGCGATGTAGGCGATCTGCGCCAGCAATTCGGTGGTCACGTCGACGATCATGGAGCCGAAGGCGAGCGGCGGCGACACGCCGTGCACGGTCGCCGCGCGCGCACCGAGCACTATGCCGCCGATCTGAGAAAACGGCAGTATGTCGGTGGCCGCGTCCCGAACCATCCGCGCCCAAACGAGGGCCTTTAGATTCGCGAGGGATGAGCCGGGCAGCAATACGGTCCAAGCGGCGCCGAGCAGCGGAAACAACCCCAAGGCGCACAGGCCGAGGATTGCAAAACCGCCCCATCCGACGGCGACGGCGGCCGAGAATACGGCGCCCAAGCCGACATAGGCGACGAAGTAAAGGGCGAGAGCCAGCCCCAGAGCCGCGACGATGACGATGCGGATTTTCACGCGTCGCGATCGAGCTCAAGAGCCGGCCGGAGTATTCCCCGTGACCCGCTTTGGGCGCATGAATCGGCGCGCGAACGCGGCCAGTGCGGGAACGGCGAAGGGCCTGAGCAGCCGCCGATCGTAAAGACCCATGCGCCGCTCGTTCTCGGCGAGGCACAGGTCGATCAGTTGGGCGACGTTGATGTCGTCGCCGACCGACTTCGCCCCGGTCACGGTGAAGTTGTTGTCCTGTACGCCGCTTCCCACATTTCTGGCGATGCCGATGCGCTCCCAGATGAGAAACAGCCACACGGCCAGCACCTTCAGTTCAAAGAAGGGCCGCCGCCACAGGGGCATGGTGCGGCGATGCCATGCGGCCCAGTTGACGAAGAAAAGAATGTGCCGCGCCTCTTCCTGGATGACCGGCTCGAACGTATCGACGAGCGCTTCGGGAAAGAATCCCGAGCGCTTGGCCGACTCAAAAAGACCGAATGCGAAGAAGCTGTCGATGCACTCGCTGTAGCCGGTCACCATGAAGGCCCACTCCGGATCGCCCCGCACGACGTACTCCGGCTCGGGGGCGAGCGCGATGCCGTAGGCCGCGACCAGATTGGACAGCACGTGTTTGTGGCGGCCCTCCTCGAAGGCGTTGAGCTCGATCGCCTTGCGCAGCAGCGGATCGGGAGCGGTCGCCGCATAGGTGGCGACGTTCAACCGGGCGCGCCCCTCGGTCTGCACGGCGATATCCCAGATGGGCAGGCTCACCAATCGATCACGCGCGGAAGCGTCGAGCTCGGGCCAATCGATGACCGCCGGTTTGTAGGGATTGAAGGTGTCCAGCAGGGTCCGGCAGAACAAATCCTTGTGCGCATCCGACCCCAAGCGGACGGATCCTTCGGTGACTGCCGACACGGTCTCGCTCACGGCGCCCAACCGCCGGCGGGCATGGCTGCGTGAGACGCGTCCGTGCGCACCGTCGATTGAGGATCGAGAAAATCGCCGAAGCCGCCGAGCCGGAGGTCGGAATCGCGGCACGCCGCCGCCACGCCTGCGGCCATGAGCGCCTCGAACTCTTCGCGATGGCGATACCCCGGGGCCGACCCTGCGAAGGGGCCGGTGGCGGGATGAAGGTAGATCTCGCTCAAGCCCTCCGGCAATCGGCGGATGAGACCGGACAGGCGGTCTTCGGTCATTTGACCGGACCACTGCAGCCCGAAAATGCGATCGGGCGCGAGCAGACCGGCTGCGCGATACCGCCGGCGCAGCAGCAGTGCAAAGGGGGTCGTGAGCAGTGCCGGCCGCCTCGGGGTCTGCGGCTCGATCGCCCGCAGCACACGGGCGGGCTCGAGCGGTATGCGGGTGGCGCGCAGGCCGAAGCGGGCGCCGATGGACGCCATCAATCGCCCGACCACGGGATGGAGGTGGAAATGTTTGTGCGCGTTGCAATGATCGAGAATGAGGCCGCTGGCGCGGAAGGCTTCGAATTGCGCCGTGATTTCGGCGGCGAGTTCGATCCGCGCTCGGCGGCTGAACGAGATGACGGCCCCGAGAGCGGCCATGTCCGAACGAAAGGCGCCGTTTCGATCGACGAGATGAGTGACGGCGGAGGCGGGAAGCACCGGCCGCCCTTCCACCAGCACGAGATGCAGGCCGACGCGCAAGCCGGGCATGCGCCTCGCGCGGGCGACCGCGTCCGCCGCCGCCGGCGCCGAGACCATCAAGCTTGCGGCAGTGAGAATGCCGCCGCGATGCGCTGCCTCGACGGCGTCGTTGACTTCGCGGGCGGCGCCGAAATCGTCCGCCGTGACGATCAATCGCTTCAAGCAGTGTCCTGCCGGGTCCGCAGGAAGCGGAAGAATTCGACACCCTCGCGCAAGCGGCGCCTCATCATCTCGGGGCTCGCGATCATCTCGGCCACGATGGAGGCGATCTTGGACGGACGGAAATAGAACTTCTTGTAGAAGTCCTCGACCGAATTGAAGATCTCGCCGTGGCTGAGATGCGGATAGTTGAGCGGAGCTATCTGCGTGCCTTCCTGGGTCAGAAGGTCGATCTCCTCGTTGTAGAGCCAGCCGTTTTCCTTGGCCTGCCGGTACAGGAAAGTCCCGGGGTAGGGGGCCGCGAGGGAAACCTGAATCGTGTGCGGATTGATCTCCTTGGCGAAATCCAGCGTCTGCTGGATGGTCTCCCGGGTCTCGCCCGGCAGACCCAGGATGAAGGTGCCGTGGATGACGATGCCGAGCTCGTGGCAATCCTTGGTGAAGCGGCGCGCGAAGTCCACCCGCATGCCCTTCTTGATGTTGATCAGGATCTGCTGATTGCCGGATTCATAGCCCACCAGGAGCAGCCGCAGCCCGTTGTCCTTCATGACTTCGAGCGTCTTGCGCGGGACGTTGGCCTTGGCGTTGCACGACCAGGTGACGCCGAGCTTGCCCAACTCTTTCGCCAGCGCCTCGACGCGCGGTAGGTTGTCGGTCAAGGTATCGTCGTCGAAGAAGAATTCCTTCACCTGAGGAAAGGCTTCCTTCGCCCATTTCATTTCCGCGACCACGTTCTCGACGGATCGCACGCGGTAGCGATGTCCTCCGACCGTCTGCGGCCACAGGCAGAAGGTGCAGCGGGATTTGCAGCCGCGTCCCGTATAGAACGAGATGTACGGATGCTTCAAATAGCCGCCGAAGTATTTCTCGATGGTCAGATCGCGCTTGTACACGGGCGTCACCCAGGGAAGGGCGTCCATGTTCTCGAGAACCACGCGGTCTTCGTTGTGAACGATGACTCCCTCGCGATTGCGGTAGGACAGTCCCTTGATGTCGCTCCACGACACCCCGTCGGCGACTTCCTTGATGGTGAAGTCGAATTCGTTGCGGGCGACGAAATCCACCGCGGTTCCTGCGATGAGGCTCTTCTCGGGCTCGACTGCGACCTTGGCGCCGATGAAGCCGATCTTGATGTCCGGCTTGATGGCCTTGATCATCTCGGCCGTCTTCACGTCCGATTTGAAGGACGGGGTGGAGGTGTGCATCACCACGAGATCGCGGTTCCTGATCTCCGGAGCGATGTCCTCGAATTTCAGATCGTGCGGCGGCGCATCGATGAGCTTCGAGCCCTCGACGAGGGCGGCCGGCTGCGCGAGCCAGGTCGGATACCAGAAGGAGCGGACTTCGCGCTTCATCTGATAGCGCGCGCCCGCGCCGCCGTCGAAGCCGTCGAATGAAGGAGGATGCAGAAATAGAGTCTTCATGGTGTTAGTACCTCACGACTGACTCGACGGATCCGTCTCGAGTCACTTGAAAATGGTCGTCCCGCCAATGAACGCGGCGTGTGACGAAACCCCAGCCCCAAAGGGCGAAGCTGAGTGTGTCCCTGATCGGCAGCACCAGCATGTGCGACAAGGCCGTACCGCGCTTGCGCACCGTCAAATGTAGCATGACTCGCGCCGCCGCCGTGATTCCGAGCATGGCGACCGCGGCCGCGGCGCCGGCGGCGAGCAGGCTGCCGAGCGCGGCCACCGGCACGCCGAAGGTGATGAAGGAGAGCGCATATCCCATCGGGTTGACCGCGCGAATCGTGCGCAGCCAGCGCAGCTCGTGCCGCACGAGCTCGCCGAAATTGCGCTCATCGACGCACGTCTCGACCACGACGTCCGACAGTACGGTGCGCAAACCCATCCGGCGCGTGAGCTCGCCCAACCGATAATCATCGGCCAGTTGATTCGCTATCGACATGAACCCGCCGATGTCGGTCAGCACCTTGCGGCGCATGGCGATGGTCGCGCCGAAGGCGAACGCCCGCGATCCGGACATCGCGGCGACGCGTACCGACGGCGTGAACCATTCGTTGATGAACAGAGAGCCCAGCAGCGACCAGAGCCCGGGGCGCTGCCAGCCGCTATACGTGCAAGTGACGATTCCCACCGACGGATCCAGCAGGGGTGCGACGACTTTGGACAGATAGTCGCTTCCCACGCGCACGTCGCTGTCCGACAGCACGAGGTGGTCGTGCTGCGCGAGGCACATCATGTTGATCAAGTTGCTGACCTTGGGGCTGCTGCCGTGCTGTCTGCGGTCGACCGCGAGCTTGATGTCGATGTGCGCAAACTCGCGTTGCAACCGGTGCACGACGGCGATGGCCGGATCGTCCGAATCCGACACGCCGAATACCACTTGGAATCGCGGATAGTCTTGCTCGCAGAACGAGCGCAGGCACTGATAGATCTCGTGCTCCGCGCCGCACAGCGGCTTCAACACCGTCACCGGCGGCAAATTCTCCGGTGCCGATGAATCCTCCGCCGCGGATCGCGAGGGCAGAATGCGCATGCGCACTGCGAGCAGCGCCGCTACGCTGTACACCATGGCGAGCGATGCGAGCGCGATGCCGAACCAAATGAGCCCCGGGTGGGCCGAGATCGTCACCGGGCACCCAGAGAAGAAACTGGCGCAGTCGTTTCGCCAGCGGCTATGATCCGTCCATGGGCATGAACGGCGCCGTAAAAGCGCTTGAAAATTGGATTGGCTGTCATGGATGATCTTCACGGCAGCCCGTGTGCTGCCACAGTCCATACTACAACAGATTCGGATTCCCTGATTCTGGTCGATGAAGCCGATCGGGGCGTGGGGCACCTGAGCAAAGTGCTGTGCCATGAGGGGCGCGGAATCCTGCATCGGGCGTTTTCATTGCTGATATTTAATGATATCGGGGAACTTTTGATTCAACAGCGCTCTGCGCGCAAGCGCCTCTGGCCGCTGTTTTGGTCGAATAGCTGCTGCAGCCATCCGCGCCGCGCCGAAGCCATGGAGGAATCGATCCATCGCCGCCTGCACGAAGAGCTGGGAATTCGCTGCCCGCTGCACTATTTGTTCAAGTTTCAATACCAGGCGCAATTCGACGAGACCGGAGCCGAGAACGAGCTTTGTTCGGTGTTCATCGGGCGCTCCAGCGATCCTATCGAGACCGATGCCGAGGAGATTCATGCCTGGCGTTGGGTCTCTCCGGAGGCCTTGCAGCGGGAAATGTCAGGCGGCGCCGGGAACTTCACACCATGGTTCAAGATCGAATGGGCGCGAATTTGGCGGGATTACCGCCTCCAGGTGCTCGGATTGCAATCCGAATTGGGCTAGGGCCCCTCTCCGCGGTAAGATAGCGCATGGCCATTCCACTGCTTCAAATGTACAAGGTTGCGCGATACATCGCGGGTCGCAAGCTTCGCGGCGACAAGCGCTATCCGCTCGTGCTCATGCTGGAACCTCTGTTCCAATGCAATCTCGCCTGCGCCGGTTGCGGGAAAATCGACTATCCGAAGGAGATCCTGCAGAAGCGAGTCGGCGTCGAAGAGGCATTGCGGGCGGTCGACGAATGCGGCGCGCCCATCGTGTCCATTCCCGGGGGAGAGCCGCTGATCCACAAGGAAATGCCGCAAATCGTCGCCGGTATCGTCGCCCGCGGCAAATTCGTATATCTGTGCACCAACGCGATTTTGCTCTCCCGGCACATCGACGAATACCAGCCTTCGCCCTATCTTACTTTCTCGATTCATCTGGACGGCAACCGCGAGCGCCACGATGAATCGGTGTGTCAGGAAGGCGTCTTCGACAAGGCCGTGGCGGCGATCGAATTGGCCAAATCCAAGGGTTTCCGGGTCACCATCAATTGCACGCTGTTCAACGGCGAGGATCCCGAGGACGTGGCGGAGTTCTTCGATACGGCGACGCGGCTCGGCGTCGAGGGGATCACGGTGTCGCCGGGGTACAGCTACCACCACGCACCGAAACAGGATGTGTTTCTCGGACGCAATGCCAGCAAACAGCTGTTCCGAGGGATCTTCAGCCGGCGCAGCCGTCCGTCCGGGCTCTCCTGGTCGTTCAATCATTCCGCGCTGTTCTTGGACTTTCTCGCCGGCAACCAGACCTATCAGTGCACGCCGTGGAGCAATCCGACGTACAACATTTTCGGCTGGCAGCGGCCCTGCTACCTCTTGTCCGACGAAGGCTATGCGCCGAGCTACCGTTCGCTCATCGACGACACCGAGTGGGACAAGTACGGCGTGGGCAAGAACCCGCGCTGCGACAATTGCATGGCGCACTGCGGCTTCGAAGGCACCGCTGTCAACGACGCGTTCAGCCATCCGCTCAAGGCTTTGAAGGTTTGGCTGCGCGGGCCCAAGATTTCCGGCCCGATGGCGCCCGATTTACCGGTCAAATACACCGCCTCCGCCCGCGGTCCGACGGTCGCCGAGATCCCGATCAGTGAGATCAAGCGCGTAAGCCGGGAGAGCGCGTGAGCCGGGAGTCCGACGACGGTCGTAGCGCGTGAGCGACTCCGCTGATCGGCGCCTCCGGGCGCAAGATGAACCGTTAAGGTCGGACGCATTTGCCGCGCAGCTCGAGTCCTGGCAGCGGCGCATGGAAGAGGCGCTGGCCGCGCGGCTTCCCCCGGCCGATCGCGTACCGGCGCGGCTGCACGAGGCCATGCGCTACAGCGTACTGGGCGGCGGCAAGCGCATCCGCCCGGCGTTGCTGTTCGCCACCGCGCGCGCCCTGGGGTTGTCCGAGGACCAGGTGGAGGCGGCGGCCTGCGCCATCGAACTCGTCCACGTGTACTCGCTGGTGCACGACGATTTGCCGGCGATGGACAACGACGATCTGCGGCGCGGCCGGCCGACCTGCCATCGGGCTTACGATGAGGCGACCGCGCTGCTGGTGGGCGACGCCCTGCAGCCGCTGGCATTTCAGCTTCTGGCCTGCGATCCCAAGCTGCCCGCTTCGCCGGCCATCAGGCTGCGGCTGATCGACATGCTGGCCCATGCCATCGGCACCTTCGGCATGGCCGGAGGTCAGGCCATCGATCTGGCGGTCAAGGGCATGAAGCTCGACATCGGCCAGGTGGAAGACATGCATGCGCGAAAAACCGGGGCCGTGATTCGCGCCAGCGTGCTGATGGCCGCCGAGTGTGCGCTGCCGCTGGGCGAAGGCCTCTATGACGCCCTCGCGCGCTTTGCCACGACCGTCGGCCTGGCCTTTCAGATTCAAGACGATTTGCTCGATGTGATGGGCGACGCGTCGATGTTGGGCAAGGCCACCGGAGCGGACAGCGAGCGGGCAAAACCCACGCATCCGGCCGTCATCGGCATTCCGGCCTCGCTGCAAAGAGTTCGAATTCTGCACAACCAGGCGATCAATGCGCTGTCGCCATTCGGCGACCGTGCGGATTTGTTGCGTTCGCTCGCACACTGGCTATTGTCGCGGCAGTATTGATACGCCGCACGCCGTGTGCAAGCGACTCCTGGCATGCCTCGTCGCCGGCATCGGGATCGCGCACATCGCCGCCGCGGGCGCCGCCGATTCGACGTTCGGCGTCCAGGTGCTCGACGCGCCGCCCGACGCCGCGACCGTCGACGCGGTGACCTTGGGCTCGCTCGATGAGCGATTCTCCCCCACCAGGAACGGCCGGCCGCACGGTGCAGTCAATGCGTTCTGGTTGAAGCTCGAGTCCGCGGGTCCTCTCGAAGCCGACGGCATTCCGGTGGTGGTGATGCACGCAGGGCCGCAAGCGCGGGCCCGGATCTATGCGGCGCGCGGCGGCGCGGCCGTCCCATTGCCGCAGGCCACGCAGCTCCCGGGATTTCGCGGAACGGAAGCCACGGTGTTCACCCTCGTCGAGGGCCTCGAGGCGGGCCAGCCGTTGTACGCGCGCATCGACGGCGCCGGCGCGGACGCGGAACCGTTGAGATTTTCCCGCTCGACTCTCGACCGTACCCTCGCGCGCGGCGCCGAGCATGCGCGGATGATCGCCCTGGCGTTCGGCGCTCTCATGGCGGTGGCGCTCGCGGCTCTGCTGATCTGGTTCGTGCTGGCGGAGCGGCTGTTCATCTTGTACGCGACGCTGTTCTTTCTGCAGGCCTTGTATGTGGCCTATCTATCAGGCCAGGGATTCGAATGGCCTCTGCTCCTCCATGCGCGCCCGCTCGGCTCCTTTGCGTGGAACGTTCCGGCCGGCTTGAGCGGCGCGGTCGCCTGTTTGTTCACCCGCGAAATAGCGGACCTCAGGCATTTCTCTCCGCGGGTCTACGCGATGTTCGGCTGGTTTGCCCTCGGGTTCGTCATCGTCACGATCGCGAATCTCGCGAAGTTCATCGGCCTCGGGGCGTGGGTGACGGCTCTCGGCAATCTCATGTTCATCGCCGTCGCCGTGTTCACCATGATCGCCGCATTCGTCGCCTGGCGGCGCGGAAACCGGGCCGCCGGCTGGTTCTTGATCGCATGGACCTTGCTCGAAGGCTTCACCATGACGGCGGCGGTGCGGTTCCTGTTCGTCCCCAACACGGACACGAGCCCCCTGCTCTACTACTACGGCTTGCCCCTGTCCATGGTGGCCGCGGCGATCCTGGTCGCCCTTGGGGTCGCCGACCGGCTGCGCGCGCAGCGCCTCGCCCTGACGGAGGCGGAACGGCGAGCGCAGACCGATCCCTTGACCGGAGTACTGAATCGCCGTTCGCTCATCGAGCGGCTCGACGCCGCCTGCGTGCGGGCGCAGGCGCGCGGCCTGCCGATTTCTTTGCTGTTCATCGATCTCGATCATTTCAAGCAGATCAACGACTCGTTCGGCCATCAGGCAGGGGACGCCTGCCTGCGGGCCATCATCGACCCCATTCACGCGGAATTGCGCCAGTCGGATGTCATCGGCCGCTACGGCGGCGAAGAATTCGTGGTGATCTTGAGCAGCGCCGACGCCGCGGCGGCGATTCCCATTGCGCAGCGCATCCTCGAACGGGTTGCCGCGGTGAGCGTGGCCGGATTCGGCATGCCGATCCGGCTGACTTGCAGCATCGGCGTGGCCGCCAGCGATACGCTGGGCGTCTGGGGCGAGCATCTCATCGCACGGGCGGACGCGGCCGTCTACCTGGCCAAGCGGCAGGGCCGCAATCAGGTACAAATGGCCGCGCCTTTGGCCGCATAAGCCTTGCATCCGCGGCGCCCGAGGTCGCACAATGGCGGGGCTTACCAGTGGCGAGTCCCTGCCACCAGCTGTTGACGAACGCTCTTAAGGTGCGGTCCGGGCCCCCTTTGCCCCACCGCGGAAAATCAAACGACGCAGGAGGATGTTACCTGTGCACCGCAGCGCGATCAGTCATTCGCGACTCATGCGTGAATCCACGGATCGGATCGAGAGTGCGCTGCACAGCGACGATGAGCATGAGCTCGTGGTCGCACGTCGGCTGGCGGAGAACTCGAGGACTTGGGAGCTGTGGGAAAACGAACATTCGGGTCTCATGCGCCATGTCGCCGACTACGGCCTCCTGCAGACGCAGGCTGTCGCGCTAAGACAGACCGCGCTGCGGTTGATCCACGGCAAGGCACTCTTCGAGTATCTGCGCCGCAAGCAAATCCGCGGCCCCGAGCGCGCGCGCATGCTTAGGTATTTTTACCCGACGCGAGGCTATCAGTACGCGGTCATTTCGGAGCACGGCAGCTACGTGCGCAAGGCCTGCAGCTATTTGTGCGCGGCACACGTAGGCACGGGATTGGTGCATGACCCCACCTTCCTCGATCCCATGCAGCACTACGAGAGTCTGTTTGCGGAGTACTTCGATCTGTACTGCGAGACGCTATTTCCCACGGATGGGGTGGTGTCCGCCGCCGAGCGCTCGCTGCTGCCGCTGCTCAAGCACCAGCTCAACGAGTGGCGCTGGATCATTCTCCATCCGCGGGAAAGCCTGTCGCGGGTCGGCCGCGAGCGCGAATTGCGCCGGGCGACGGGAGATACGCAGAGACTCCCGCGCTTGAAGGTGCGGCCCGGAGATGGCGGCTAGCTCAGGCGATCGGCGGGACCGGCTCAGGTCAACGCCGCCTTGCGTTCCTTCAATGAAGGCGGCGTCCACAGATAGATCCACGTCTCGGTCAGCGGCCTGCCGTTGACGCGCAAATACAGACGCAGGTCGATGGGATCGATGGCATCGTCGGGCGGCCTGATGTCGAACAGGGCGCGATACCCGTGAATCTCCTCGACATAGTGCGCGGTGACGTGCTCGGACTGGCCGTGCGAGGCGGTGATCACCGCCTCGACCGGTGCGTCCTTAGGGAGTGCGCCGAGTTCCCCGCCGGCGAAGTCCACGGCAAAATGCCATGAATAGTACTGGCGCTTCTGGCCCACCGTGCCGCCGATGCCGGTGCGCGTCGCAATGGTTTGTCCGAGCGGCGACGCGTACGGCATGTGCGTGCCCCAGTACAGCCGATAGCTGAACAGAAGCTCCTGTCCGGGCTTGGGTTTTTCGAGCGGATTCCAGAAGGCGACGATGTTGTCGAAGGTCTCATCCACTGTTGGAATTTCGACCAGTTGCACCGAGCCCTTGCCCCAGCCGCCGGTTGGGTTCGGCTTGGGCTCGACCCACAAGCTCGGCCGGCGATCGTAGTACACGCCGTCGTCTTGATAATGATCCCAATCGCGGTCCCGCTGCAGCAGGCCGAATCCGCGGGGATTTTCGTCGACGTAGGAGCTGAAGTGCAATTGCGCGGGATTGGTGAGCGGCCGCCAGATCCATTCGCCGCCGCCGGTCCACATGGAAATGCCGTCGGAGTCGTGGATCTCCGGCCGCCAGTCGTTGGCTCCCCGCCGATCGTTCTCGCCGTAGAAGAACATGCTGGTGAGCGGAGCTATCCCCAACCGCTCGATGGGTTTGCGCGGGTACAGCGCGCTGTCGACGTCCATGTCGAGCGTGCCGCCGGGCGCGATTTGAAAGCGCAGCGCGCCGGCGACGCTCGGCGAATCCATGAGAGCGTACAGGGTCAGGACCCCGGAATCCTTCGCCGGCCGCTCGAACCAAAACGAGGTGAAGCGCGGAAACTCCTCGGGACGCGGGAACGCCGTGTCCACGGCCAGGGCGCGCGCCGACAATCCGTACTGGCGAGTATCGCTGCCCACCGCGCGAAAATAGCTGGCGCCGAGGAAGGCGGCGACATCGTCGCGCCAATCGGTCACGAACTGCACGCGAAAGCCCGCGAACCCCACGTGGTCGCGCATTACCTTGGGGTCGATGCCGGCCTTGTCGAACTCGAACATCGCCGGGTTGTAGACGATTTCGCGCGACTGGCCGTCGATGATTTCGTACAGCCTCACCGGTTCGGCAAAACTTCGGCCGACATGGAAAAACTGCAGGCGGAACGCGAGGCCGGCGTTCGCCCAGAGCGCGTGGTCGGTGCGAAAGCGCAGGGCTTGAAATTGATCGTAGCTCAGCTTCGCCATCGCCGGCGGCAGCGCATCTTGCGAGGGCTGAAAGGCGGCGCCGGCGAGCTTGCGGGCCTGGCCCTTGAGCCAGGCATAGTCGAACGGCTGGCTCGGCGGCGGAGCGGCGGCGGCCGCGGCCCCGATGTCGGGAAGGCTCCACTGGCTGGCCGCCAGCACCAGCGCGGATTTCAATATTGCGCGTCGTTGCATTTTTTGCCTTCCTTCAAATCAAGAATAAAGGGTGCTCCGAGTCCGGCAGCAGCGCGAGTTCATTGAGCAATCGGGGATCCCCCGCGACTTCGACGCGCTCGACCGGCGAAAGCCACGCCAGCGCTTCATCGAGCGATCGGGCATCCTTCAGTTTTTGCCCCGCCGTGAAGGCGAAGGGATCCGGATGGCCGCGCCGATCCGGGGGCCGCGCCAGATTGCCGTTGATATGCGTGAGCCGCGAGCCGCGATCGCGCGCCAACAGGCGCAGCCCGTCGCCGGGAAGCACCACGGCATCGCGCATCAATGTCCGGCGGCGCGCCACCAGTGCCGGCGTGTTCATTTCCTCGGGGGTGCGCAGCAGCGCCAGGCGCGACAGGAGTTTTCCCAAGCTTTCGCTGCCGCTGGCGCGCGACAAGGGCACCGCCAGAAACAGCCCCAACAAAGCCGGCGACAGCCATGCGAGCAGGGGCGGCGACAGGAACCAGACGATCACGGCCGTCATGAAGCTCAAGAACATGTGCCTCTTGTGAAACTGCCAGGCATCGGTCCAGGAGGTGCCGCGGCTGCTGTCGCGGCGCTGCGGCTTCCAGCCCGAATCGCGTCCCATGAACACCTCGAATACATGCCGGCACTGGATCAGCATGAGGATGGGCGCGTACAGAGCCGAGAGGATGACCTCCAGGAGAAAGCTTGCGGCGACACCGATCACACCGCCGCCGCCGCG
>Ga0209624_10000452_pt1 | contig 36020 bp, 31 predicted proteins | sample JacPinW_OM2H0_O1_FD_188565 | JGI IMG/M metagenome (GOLD analysis project Ga0209624, IMG submission 188565) | Forest soil microbial communities from Algoma, Ontario, Canada - Jack Pine, Ontario site 1_JW_OM2H0_O1 (SPAdes) (version 2) | ecosystem: Environmental > Terrestrial > Soil > Boreal...
CCGGGGTCCGCAGAGTGTCGAAAGACGGCAAGACGCTGACCTTCGCGCAGAAGGGCACGCATGCCGACGGCACGAGGTACCACGACGTGTTGGTCTACGACCGGCAGTAGGCGCTCAATTCCCAGGATGGCGGTCCGACGCGACTCGTGGCGGCGCGTCGGACCCCAGAGCGCAGCGGCGGCCTCAGCAGCAGGCCGTCAGCCACCGGATTGGATTGGACTTGACCGCCTCTGCGGCCCTTCGCGACCGGCGGCTTCCAGGGAGACCATTACGCTTCTCCTGTCCTGCGAGACGCCGGCCGCGCGCAATACGCGCCGGGGATATTTCCCGCACTTGTTGTGGGTCTTGCGTAGCGAGAATCTGCAGCAGACGTTCAGGAGGCAAGGGAACGGCTGCTCGCTGCGGGCAGTTCCCACCGCCACGGGGTTGTGGCTCTTTCAGCCCTTCAAGCCGGCAAGCTTGCTGTGGGTTCGCACTGCATCCTCCTCGCTCAAGAGCGGATCCTCTCGCAGCAGCGCCTCGAACTTCGCGGGCAGGAGTGCGGGGCTGAAGTAGAAGCCCTGGTACTGGTCGCAGCCGAGCGCGGCCAGCAGTTGCAGCTGCTCGGGTGTCTCCACGCCCTCCGCGATCACTTTTAAGCGCAGGCTATGGGCGAGCGAGATGATCGCGCCCACGATGGAGGCGTCTTCCGGGCGCGCAGTCATCTGCTCGACGAAGCAGCGGTCGATCTTGAGCTTGTCGATCGGAAAGCGGCGCAGGTAACTCATGCTGGAGTAGCCGGTGCCGAAGTCATCGACCGAGACCAGCACACCCATGCGGCTGATGGCTTCCAGAATGTGCACCGACTCCTCGGCATCGCTCATGACCGCGGTCTCGGTGAGCTCGATCTCGAGGAGTGCAGGGTCGAGGCCCGAGGCATCCAGAGCGCGGCGAATCTGACCCGCCAGGTCCCCGAGCCGGAACTGCGAGGGCGCAAGGTTGACGGCGACGCGCAGGGCGCGCGGCCCGCGCTGCTGCCAGATCCTGCCTTGGCGACACGCCTCGCACAGCACCCACTCGCCGATGGCATCGAGCAGGCCGCACTCGTCAGCGACCGGAATGAACTCATCCGGCAGCAACAGGCCGCGCCGCGGATGGCGCCAGCGGATCAGCGCTTCGGCGCTGTTGATCCGGCCCGTCGCCGTGTCGACCTTAGGCTGGTAGTGCAGCTCGAATTGCCCGCCGCTTAGTGCTTCGTGCAGCTCGCTCTCGAGCTTCACGCGCTCCTGCGTGACCGTGCCCATGCTCTCGGTATAGCACTGCACGTTGTTGCGGCCGCGCTCCTTGGCGTGGTACATGGCGGCGTCCGCGTGCGCCAGCAGCGCATCGACAGTCGCGCCATCGGGCGGATAGAACGCAATACCGATGCTGGGCGTGACGTGCACATCGATGCCGAGAAGCCGCATGGGCGGCTCCATCACCTTCAGCAGGCGCTTGCCCATCTCGAGCGTTTCCGCTCGCGTCATCGGCCCGTCAAAGACGATCACGAACTCGTCTCCGCCCAGGCGCGCGATGCTATCGACGGCGCGGATGGCTCCCTTGAGCCGCACCGCCACCTCGCACAGGAGCTCATCGCCGGCGCGATGGCCGAGCGAGTCGTTGATGAGCTTGAAGCGGTCGAGATCCAGCACCGCCACCGCGAACTCATGCGCTTGACGGTTCGCCTGGGCAATCGCCTGAGTGATGCGGTCATCGAGCAGCAGGCGGTTGGAGAGCCCGGTGAGCGAGTCGTGCGAGGCGAGGTGCCGCAGCTGTCGGTTCGCCGCTTCAAGTCCCCGCGTGCGATCGGTGACGACCCGCTCGAGGCCCTCGACGTGGCGCCTGAGTGCGCGTGCGTTCTGCCACTTGCGGCTCAGCGCGCTCGCGGACTGCAGAATCTCGATGGGCTCGAAAGGCTTCTTGATGACGATGAGCTTGTCAGAGCGCCCAAGTCGCGCCAGGAGCTCCATCCAGTCGTAGTCGCTGTAGGCCGAACAGACCACGACCTGGATTTCGGGGTCGACCTTCCAGAGGTTTTCGATCGTTTCCAGGCCGTCCCAGCCGGGCGGCATACGCATGTCCACGAAGGCGACTGAGTAAGGGCGTCCCTCGATGAGCGCGCGGCGCGCCAACTCCACCCCGTCCCGTCCCTGCATCGCCGAGTCCAAATCGAATGTCGGACGTGACACCGCCGCCTGCGGCTCGCCGAACAGCGCCGCTTCCGCCGCCGAGATCTGCGTGTCAGCGCGGCCAGTGAGGATCTTGCGATAGTCCTCGTGAATGGCCGGATTGTCGTCGATCATCAGCAGGCGGTGGGTCAGCAGCTCGGATTCATCGGCCATGGGGCGGCTCCGGCTGGGTGAGGGGCAGCGTCAGCGTGAAGGTTGCCCCCTGGCCGGGTCCGGCACTCTCGCATTGCAGCGAACCGCCGAGCTCTTTGGCCGCCAGCGCGCCGCTGTGCAAGCCGAAACCGTGGCCGTCTTTGCGCGTAGTGAAGCCATGACTGAAGATGCGCTCGAGATTCTCCGGCGCGATGCCGACGCCGGTATCGATGACGGCGATTAGCATCGTGCCATTGGCCGCCCGCACGCGGACGGTCACGCGTTTCTCGGCGCTCCCGGACTCATCGCAGGCATATTTGGCGTTGCGAATCACGTTCACCAGGATCTGCAGCACTTTGTGCTTGTCGACCGTGATCAGCGGCACCTCCTGGAAGTCGCGCACCAGGGTGACGCCATGACGGCTGAAGGCCCCCTCGTTCATGCGCAGGCTATCTTCGACCAGAGTGCGAATGTCGACGATGTCGGTCACGCCGCTGCGGCGCGCGTAGCTCTGCTGCATCGCCACGATTTCCTTGATGTGCTCGACGTTGCCGCGCAGCACCGCCAGCTCCGCGCTGGCCACATCACGCTCTGCGATGAGTTCCGCGGCAAGCTCCCGCAGGTACACCGGCAGGTGCCCGCCCTGAGAACCGGCCAGGAAAGTCGTCAGGTCGGACGCATGTTCGCTCAGGAGCGCAGCGACCCGCGCCAGCCCGGCGCACTTCGATTTGCTGATGCGTTCGGAGACGATACTCGCCGAAACATTGACGCTGTTGAGCACGTTGCCGACGTTGTGCAGGACATTCGTAGCCACCTCGGCCATGCCCGCCTGCCGGGAGGCGACCAGCAGCTGCTTGTGCACGCGCTCGAGTTCGTCTTCGGCGAGCCGCCGCTCGGTGATGTCCTCGATCACCGCGAGAGCACCGAGTGGCTGGCCGGCCTGGCCGACCATGCGCTGCGCGCTCGACAACACATTGCGGCGTACACCGTCGGGCCGGACGATGACGAACTCGGCGTCACGCACCTTGTCACCGAGCAGGGTTCGCGCCAGCGGACGATCCTCACGCGCTACCGGCGTTGTGCCATCCGCCAGATAGACCTCGGAGGTGAGCGGGTAGGGATTGCGCGGGACCGCGTGGACGACTTGTTCGGCGGGAATTCCAAACAGCTCGGCCGCCGCGCGGTTATGGTGCGTCACCTGACCTCTCACGTCGCACGCAACCAATGCAATCGGCAGTTCGGCGATGACGGTAGCGAGCAGTGTCTGGTTCTGCAGCAGGGTGGCTGCCATCTGCTTGCGCGCGGAGATGTCGAGCAGAAACTCGACCGAGCACTCCGGCTCCGGACCACCGCCGCTGACGAGTGAGGTGGTTGCGTGAACCCACAGCGCGCCGCCGCTCTTGCGCAGGTAGCGCTTCTCGACATCCAGGTGAGTAATTTCTCCGCTCCACAGCCGCTCGAGGCCTGCCGTGGTGGACTCGCGATCCGCTGAGTGCGTGAGGCTGCCCATGGACTCGCCCTTGAGCTCCTCGGTATCGAAACCGAGCATGGCGCAGAAGGCCCGATTGCCGTGGCGATAGCGGCCGTTACGGTCGGCGAAAGCGATGCCGACCGGCGCATCCTCGACCGTATTGCGGAATAACGTCTCTACGTGGCGGGGGTGGGTCTCTCCCAGCAGAGCTTCCACCTCCTGCCCGGCGATGCTTCTATCAGCGCTGCTCATCCCTCCGACCCGCCATGCTTTACCGCAGTCTCGCACCGTACGGTGCGGGGAACGCTCCTGCAGCGGATTACGTCACATGCATGCAAGGCGCAGGTCGCGCCCAACGGCAAGTGTGATCCGCCTCTCACCTGCGCCCGGCGATGGCAGCAACGTTGGCGTGCGGCTGCGGGTGCTGCGCGGATACTCTATTTGGGCCCCTCGAGAGCCACGAACACCCGCATCCGGCATTAGTTGATCGCCCGCACGATCGCCGCGGGCTAGCCGGTGTGACCCCGAACTGCCACTCGCGAACGGCGGTTGTGGGGCGCAAAATCTCGTCTCGACTGCACCGGAACCTCGCGGCCTCTGGTTGCTCAATCACACCTGGTGCGTGCCGCGCCCGCCTGGCTTACGCGGAGTCCCCTCGCCATGAGCGTCCATGTGCTCGATCCCATCTCCAACCTTCCGATCGGGCCTGAGGTGCCGGCCGGTACGGCCGCCCGTCCGGAACGCATTAAAATTGCTGGGCGTTTCGTTCGCCTCGAGCCACTCGATCCGCAGCTGCACGGTCAATCGCTGTGGCACGAGACGCACGGCTCCGGTGCCGCGGCGCGCTGGCAATACCTCTTCGATGAGCCCTTCGCGGATGATAGGTCCTTTCACGACTTTCTGACTCTCAAGGCGGCGTCCGCAGATCCACTCTTCTACGCGATCGTTGATCAACCCTCAGGGCGAGCGGTTGGTTTCGAGACCCTACTGCGAATCGATCCGCCGCACCGCTGCATCGAGGTCGGGAACATCCTGTACGGCAAGAGCCTGCAGCGCACACCGGGCGCGACCGAGGCCCAGTACCTGCTCATGCGCTACATTTTTGAGGATCTGGGCTATCGTCGGTACGAATGGAAGTGCAACGCACTGAACGGGCCGTCCCGCCAAGCTGCGCTGCGCTTTGGATTTACCTTCGAAGGCGTATTCCGCAAGCACATGATCGTCCGGGGCCGCAGTCGCGACACCGCTTGGTACTCGCTGCTCGACGATGATTGGCCGCGCGCCAAGGCCGCTTTCGAGGCCTGGCTGGCGCCTGCGAATTTCGATGCCGACGGCGGCCAGCGCAGGAGCCTCGCCGCGTTGCGGGATGCTCGAACGGCGTGAGCGGCGCTACCGCCGATCGTCCCCGCGGTCCGAGATATATTCCTCCGTGGGAAGATTTGGATTTGGAGAGACCATCAGCCGAGCCTTAATCCTTGGCCTACCGCTCTAGGAGCAAGCGATACATACGTTCGAGACCTTCATTGCCGTGCTGCGAGGCCTGGAATCGTTTCCAGTCTCGATGATAGGGCCAGTGTCGGTTCTTGAACCCGCGACCGGTGGGTCACGAGCGGGCCAGCTCGCGCAGGAAATCCCATATGTGAGCGGGGTCGGCCCTGAAAACCAAGAAAGTAAGTAGTAGCAGTGCAAAGCCGACGCCACTCATCCGGCGAATGAGCCTCACACGGTGCCACAGTGCATCCAGTCGCTTATCTTTAAGTGCCTGGTATTTCCCCGAGTAAAAGAACCGATCAAATACCACAAGCGAATTGTCCGGCTCGCAATCGTCCTTCCAAAGATGCTTCCACATATACCACGCGTCAGTGGAGATCCCCACTCGATCGCAAGCCTTGCGATGGTGCCGCACCAAATGAAGATGTATCTGAACGTAGAAGATTGGCTGGAGAATTACGAATAGCACAACCGATACGGTCAATAGCGACGCTTGAATCACTCCCAGTGCGCTCATTGTCACCGCGCCCTATATCTGAGAGCGACCGAGATTAAGGTGCCCGCGTCGGTTGGCCTGCAACATGAGCGCCGATTAGCGTCCGTGCGTACAGTGAACCGTCGCACTGCGGCGAATATGATTTGGCCATGCGAGCAGCCTATCGCAGACCCGCGCCTGGCCGCTTTTGGGATCAGCAATTTCTGTGCACCAGTGAGCGGTTTCTGGCCGTCACCGGTCCGAAAACAGGTTCGGGGTACGATTCGGATTTACGCCGCAGCGATCAATGGCGCTGACCGCGCCGATATCAATTAACGAGACAACTGCGATTTGCTATGCTGTCAACAGCAAGAATAAGAGAGAGAACGCCCATATGCGCCGACTCCAGCTGATTTCGAGCGCCGTAGTATTTGCTTGGTGTCTGAGCGCCGGGGCGCAGTCGAATAATGGCGTCACGGTCATCGACAATCCGGGAGGCGGTACTGTCGTCTATGCACAAATGCCGGCGCAGCACACCTTGCAAGGCGCGATGGGCAAGGTGCTTCAGTATGTCCACGCCCGTTTTGGCGCACGGCCTGAAATCACTCACGTCATGCGAGGCGCGGACGGCAATTCGCTCGCCATCATCTTCACCGTGAAGTCGGGCAAAGCAGACAGCCAAGAAATGGCAGGGCTCGCACTGGTTGCCGTATCGCCTTCGGCACCCGCCAAAGGCGCCGTGTTGAGCGATCAGGCCGACCGTTTCCGCTCCACCGTGGGTCCGATGCTGAAGCGATTGCAAGGAGGCGCAGGCCTGTCGGGGACGGGGAGCAGCGCCGCGGCCGGCGTCGCGTCCCCGCCTGGAGCGACGGAGGCAACGGCCCCAGCCAGCGCGCCGTCCTTGGCGGGACCCTCCGCGGCTGTCAGTTCGCCGCCGGGCGGCGCGGCGGACGGTGCCGCGACGCCGGCCGCGGCGCTGCATCAGATGCCATTTCCGGACGGATCGGGCAGCATCGGCTTGCCTGATGGCTGGATAATCACGGGCGCACATGCCGGGGAAGTCACCGCCAAGGGTCCAGCGGGCGCCGGGCTGCATTTTGATTGGCCGATCCCGGCCCTCGATCCTAACGATCCCCGATCGCGAGGCTTGAGGCGAGGCGGCGCGGCCGGCCTCGTCGCCATTCCACATGGCACCGATGCGGGCAATGCGTTCAAATCGGTAATCGTTCAGCTCTACCAAAAGCGGGGCAAGGCGCCGCCGACCATCGACATCGTCGACACCAAGCGCTTAAGCCCGCAGGAAAGCGTGTTGGTGGCCAATATCGGCGCGATCGACGGTCAAAGCCCCGCTCGATCCTTGGTCGACCTCGGCATTGGCCCTTTGGACAACTTGGGGGGCTATACGATCTTTCTGTACACGATCAGCTTCCCGCAGCCAATCGCAGAGCAATCTCAGGCCACCGTCACGGCCATATTCCATAGTTACAAGGTCAACCAGGATGTGGCGGTGGCGGAGATCCGTGCCGACGCCCAAAAGGTCCAACAGTTCACGGATAGCACGGTGGGCGACATGCGTCGTCGCCAGGATGCCCAAGATCGCCAGTTCCAGGCATTCGATAATAATCTGCTGGACCGCACCGTCATTCGTGACACCGACTTAAACGGACATGGAACGGTGTCCAACGACCTTGCGGATGCGTTGGTCGAAGCAAATCCCAACCGTTTCCAGGAAGTCCCGCCCAGTGAGTACGTCAAGGGCATCGATTACTAGCTAGACTCTTGCGCTCACCTGTTAGCGGCGCAGGCGGAAGCTCGATCAGTTGCATGCGGCAACTTCCTTGCGAGATCTCGACCTTCCGGGTAATCGCCTCGAGGGTCTGCCCGGACCGCCTGTAATAGGTTGAGCTTCGGTCACCTGCCACTTGAAGCGCAACTGGATCCGCTCTCGGCCACACGCCGGCAAAACCTTTCCGGCGAGCACATCGTGCGGTACTAAACCGAACGGATTAACGGCCCCAGGGCATTGACAGCCATTCCTTGTCGGGAAGTCGCCGACGCGGAAACTCGTTGAGTTCAAACGCAGGCACCAGGAATTCGCGATAACCGTGCCCTTTATCGGTGCACTCGTACCGTAGCAGCCGTTCCCTCGAGACTTTTATCTGAAAACACGCCATGTCATTCGGATTCATGTGCGACAGATGGATCAACAACCTGTTTGAGACGCGCACTCCGCTGCCCACGCCATCGTGGAAGCCATTATGCAAAACGTCGACCGCGTGCTCGGCCCTGACGATGTGATAGACCTTAATGCTTCGCAGATGAACCAGACGCTCAATGGCCAGCGTGACATGGCGCGGCGCCGGCTGGCCCGTGCAATAGCCGCGTATAGTCAACTCATCGATCTCCAATTCCCGCGCAGCGTCTCCTGGACTCAGCGCCGCCGTGCGAAGCAGTTCGGACATGCGCCGTGCCCGTGCGAGGGATGGATAGTCGGCTTGCGACGAAAAGACGATCACTTGGGGCCCTCCCCTTCCTGCTTTCGAACCTTAGCCGCGCGCGGCCCCTGCAACTCGCTGCAAGGCTGTTGCCGGTAAAGAATTGCTTCCAATGCATCCATCAGCCTAGATCTTCGAGTTGTTCTATGCGGCACAATAGGATACTCCAGCACTTCTTGAGTTGCAGAAGAGCAGCTTTAAGCTGCGAGCAGGTTGGCCTGAATCGCACTTATGGTAAGCCGAGCAGCCCCGACAAAGCGGTCAGGTATGGGACAGCCCCCTGCAACTGCAGATCAGATCATCAATTGGCTTGCGACGGTTCACCGTCGAACCATAGGCGGCGTGTGTCGATCGCGGCAGCTCGCACATCTGCCGCGATCATCGAGATTTGCGCCTTTCGGCTACGCCGCTACCAACTTTCGTATTTGCCCTGCCCTCCGGGTCATACAAGATCGACGCTGACATAATTAACGTAGCGCGCCCCCGCTACCACTTAGCTGATTCGACCAACGCCAGCAATTGGTAGCGGGCGTCCACTGCTCAGGCCATGAAGGGCTCAAGTGAGCCCAGAGCGGACCTTTGTCAGCCGTTCGGTGGCTTGCCAGTGAAAACCGCCAATTGATCGGCGCAAGCACGCTTGTAGGCGGCCCGCGCTTCGCCGCGGGCGACATAGGCAGAGAGGTTCTAATATTTCTCCAGTATTCCCGATCCGCTCAACCTGCGCAGCACGGTCACCGTCAATAGATCACCGGCGCTTAACGCATCGTCGAGCCAGTCGGCATTGCCAAGGCGACTGGACAGTTCGCCCAGCCCGTACGCGCACGCGATCCTATAGGGATAGGCAGGCGCTCCTCATACCAGGTCTTGTCGTGCTCCACGAGCGTGGCGATTGCGCGATCAAGGATCGGCGGCTCCGCCGTGTTAAGCGCGGCAAACATCCATGTGATCGCACGCGCTCGGGCACTCGCGTCCTCTGGCAGCAGCCCCGCATGGCGCTCCGCGATATGGAATACGATCGCCCCCGACTCGAACGGGGCGAGATCGCCCTCTTCATAGGTCGGAATCTGGCCGAAAGGATGAAGCATAGGATGCGCGGATTCCTTCATCTCACTGAACGAAAGAAGACGAACCTCGTAAGGCTGGCCCACTTCTTCAAGCGCCCAGCGAACGCGCATGTCACGCGCCAGTCCCTTGCCGCGATCGGGCGACCGTTCAAAGGCAGCAATGGTAGGGGTCATTGGAAGGCTCCGGGTGATTGCATGACGCCATCTATGGAAACCATGGCACCGACGATAATCTTCCGCATGGGTCGCTGGGCATCGTTTATTGGGGATTTTTCGGGATGCCCCTCGGACTGGACTTCTCCATCGCCACGGACCTAAGCGGCTTCTTGCTGCACTGCGGGCGCTAGCGCTTTGAGCGTTTGTTGTGCTGCGACGCTGTCCGGCGCACGCTACCTGCGACTTGCGACGGCAGCTTCCAACAAGGGGGAAAAACCATGATTCGCACGTTCATGATCGCCGCGGCATCAGCCACAGTCCTTACGATCTCACCAACTGTATTCGGTCAACAGCCGGACCATGGTACAGCCGAGCAAGCCAAGGCCATGCTCTTGAAGGCGGAGGCGGCTGTGAAGGCAGATAAGACCAAGGCGCTCGAAATGTTCAATGCTGGGGAAGGTGGATTCCGGGACCGCGACCTCTATGTATTTTGTGCCAACATCAGCGACGGGAAGATCGTTGCCCAGGGCAACCCCAACGCAAAGCAATTGCTTGGCCAGGACCAGAGGACGCTCAAGGATTCCACTGGTAAGAACTTTGGGCAGGAACTCTACGCCGCCGGACAAAAACCGGAAGGCCAAATCACCAAGGTCAGCTATATGTTTGTAAGGCCGGGCAGTGATACAACGCCGGTGCCGAAGGTGAGCTTAGTCACCAAGGCCGGCGATCTAGTTTGCGGCGTTGGTTATTACAAATAGCCTTTCCCGAAGCCGGGGCGCCGTACTTCGGTGCCCCGGTCACCTCATTGGCTGGCTGGCAGGCGGCGCATTGCGATATTGCCCTTAGGGCACCAGCACCGCTGCGCCCTCGAAGCGTCCCGCACGCAGATCTGCGAGGGCCTGGTTGGCTTGGGCCAACGGGTAACGCGTCGTGTGGGCGGTGATACCCATCTGCGGTGCGAGGCGCAGGAAATCGAGACCATCCTGGCGCGTGAGGTTGGCGACGGACAAAAGCTCGCGCTCCTCCCACAGTAAGCTGTAGGCAAAGCGGGGAATGTCACTCATGTGGATGCCCGCGCAAACGACCCGGCCGCCCTTGCGCACCGCCTTCAGCGCCTGCGGCACGAGATCGCCGACTGTCGCGAAGATGATCGCGGCATCGAGCGACTCGGGCGGCATCGCATCGGAATCGCCTGCCCAGGTAACTCCCAAGCTGCGGGCAAACACCTGAGTGGCCACGTCGGAAGGTCGCGTAAAGGCGAACACCGAGCGTTCTTGAAAAGTCGCCACCTGCGCCAGAATGTGGGCGGCGGCGCCAAAACCGTAGAGGCCGAGCTTTCTGCCCTCGCCTGCCATCACGAGCGCGCGCCAGCCGATGAGACCTGCGCACAGAAGCGGTGCAAGCGCGACATCGTCGCCGGCTTCACCCAGCGGAAACGCAAAACGTGCATCGGCGACCGCAGCCGTGGCAAAACCGCCATCTCGCGTGTAGCCAGTGAATAGCGGCCTGTCGCACAGGTTCTCCCTTTGCATCACGCAATACGGGCAGACGCCGCAGGTATGACCGAGCCAGGGGATGCCCACGCGTTCGCCGATGGAAAGACCGTTAACGGCCGAGCCGAGCGCATCGATGCGACCCACGATCTCGTGGCCGGGGATGATGGGCACCTGTGGGTGAGGCAGCTCGCCGTCGACCACGTGCAGGTCGGTGCGGCAAACCCCGCAGGCAGCCACCTTGACGCGAATCTCAGAAGGGCCGGGTTGCCGGTCCGGAAGCTCGGTCCATTGCAAAGGCGCCTTGAGTGCTTTGAGCACCATCGCATGCATCATGTCCTCCAAAGAGCGGCCCGCAAGACACCGGGATAGCAGGTCGGGCAGATCCTCGAGCCAGCAGGCCCGGTGCAAACCGGGAGGCCGCCGCGCCGTGCAGCCAGAGCGCAGCGGCGGCCGCCGCGCGAAGCGAACACGGTATTCACGAGATGTCGCGCACTTGGCGCGCCTGTGACGATCAGGACGGTGGACCCAAAGCCTGCTCCGCCAGCTCCAGCAGCTGCGGGATGGTGGTGGCGGAGAGGTCCGCCTCGATCTCACGCACGATGCGCTGATACGTTTCGCGGTGGTGCGTGCGCAGGTACTGCGTCAGGTGCTCGGCCGCATTACTCTTTCCCGTTCCATGGCCGACCACGACTATTCGGCCGCCCGCAGCCACGGCATCGGCAATTTTCTTGTAAAAATCAGCGTCCTCCGGAGCCCGCTGGCCCTGCTCCCGCGATTGCCCTTTATGTGTAAGGTGATGGAGGAAATGGTGCGGATCGTAGGGCGTGATTTCACGCTTGGATGCGTCAGCAGACGCAACATCGATGCGATAGATCCTCGCGCCATGATGATCCACCACTACCATTAGGCTGGGCGCCGCCGGCTCCGGACGAGCTGCCGCCTGAGAGGGCGATTCCGGTGACCAGCCAGCGCGCAGCAGGAAATGCCGCAAGTCGACGACTTCAGAACTGGTGAGATCCTTGGTGTGCGGCTTATGCATCAGGAGATGTTCGCCGTCGACCTCCAAGGCGAACTTGTTATCGGCTTTCTGGTGCACCACTCCGATTTTCTCGATCAGCGCGACCACATCCATCCACTCGAGATTGTGCGCTGTCGGATGTCGAAACAGGGCTTCGAGCGTCCTAAGGTGCGGACCGTGTATCGCCCTGAGTCCTTTGGAGGCGGCCTTTTGTCCGCTCTCAATTTCCTGGTTTTTCATACGACTATCCCCGTCTCCTAGACAATTCAAGCTCCTGCGCGAGCGAGCGTGCGGTCGCAATGGCGTCCGGCGGTCGATCACCGGCTCGTCTCCCTCCGGCGCGCGTCAATTCAGGTACCGAGGGTCAGCGGGCTTCGATGGTCCCTTCTGTGAGATCGAGCCTGGGACACGGGTCACGCGGATCGAGCCCGGAGTCGTGGCAATGACCCGCTCCCATTCTGCCGCAGGAAACGAGAATGGGTTCTCGCAGAGTCGAGGTCTGTTCGTTACGCCGCAGACGGCCCATGCAGCTGAGTGCGGCCAACGCCGGGTCCGACTAGGTAACTCGCGTCGCAGTGACGAATTGGCCAAAGTTGTCCATCCAGCTGTCGCCATTTTACTGCAGTTCGGTGCTCCAGCGCATCGACAGGCCAGCCTCAGTGCTGCACGGCCCGCGGGCCGCCACTAAGCGATAAGGCTCCCGCACCTCTTAGCGCAGCCCCTCGGCAAGTCTGCGCGGGTTTGGTGATCTCGCGAGTGAATGTGGAGGCCACGGCGCCAGCATTGGCGGCGGCGAGCTTGGCCTCGGGTTCGAGCAAGGGCAGCGCTCTAGCTCGCTACTGCGCACCCTGGAATTTCGACCCCCAGGAAGCCCCCGCGAACTCCAGGCCGTGCTCCTTTCGAAACCCTGCACGGAAGCAAGAAGCCCACGGGGCCTACCCTACATGGGGGCGCCGCGGGCAAAAGACGAATCGCCGCGACGCATCGGCGCGCGGAAGGCTGCGCCAGCGTAGCCATCAAGATGTCTCCTGAGTTCGCTACCGTACAGACCATTACCGCCTTTTAAAAAAAAAATAGGACGGTGAGCGGTGGGCAGTAGCGAAACATCGAGCTGGCCCGCGGGAGTGAGTCAGCGAACGCGCCAATCGTGATGTCGCTGAGGCATGAACACAATGAGCCAGGGATTTGCATGGACGAGGACACGATCGAGATGGAGCTGACTGGCGAGGAGCAGCTCCAGCTTTCCCAGGCTGCGAAGGGGGAGCACATGGCGCGTCCAATTGGATCGACGTCCGACTCATTATCGCCCACCTTCGAAAGCCTCGTTTACAGGCGGACAGCCCGAATCGATTTCATCTGCGGGCTCATGTTCGCTTTGGCGGGGGTGGGGATCACGGCGGCGACCGTGTGGCACGCGGCCAATCGGAACCCGCCCGCGCCCGCTCTCACAAGCACCGCCCCCGCCGTCCCGCCGCTAGCTGCGCCCGCGGAGCCGCCAGCACCGCTTATGCAAGTGAGAAACCCGTTCGATGCGACGGAAGTATTCGAGTTCCCGGCCGAGACCACCAAAACGGAGGCCCGCGAGGCGATGGCGGAACTGCTGCTGCAGCGTGCGCGTGACCGAAGCAGCCTGGGAGTCGGCATCAAGCATGCAGGCAGCCGTCGGCCATCTCGCGGCGCAGCGGACGAACAACCCGATGTTCTCGTGAGCGAGTCTTCCGGCCACCCGAGCCGCGCCAACCAGTTTTGAACCGGCCGTGTCGGCCCGTGCGCGACACCGTGAATTCCCACAGTGGTCTTGAGCGCTCATACCTGGCGGGACGCGCCCGCAGCTTTTTTCCAGCCAATCCGCGAAAATGTCGGCGGCAGTCAAGACGAAATCGCCGCCACCATTAATCCGGAGCCGCAGCCCAGCATGGCAAACCGGCGCCGAATTGATTTACAGCTGCGTCAGAGCTGCCAGCTGGTAAATTCACCAGCGCGTCGCACGCGGTGTCGCCTACGCAGCAAAGAGCGTCCAGAGCAACAGGCCGAGGAAGTACAGCGCGATGAGCGAAAACGCCAGGAGCGCCACGTTGACCGTCGCAATGAGCGCGCGCTCCGGCCATGGCATTGCGTACCTGAAGAAAGGGGCGCACATGGTCGCGGGAGGCAGGCGTTGTTGCGGCAACTGGAGCCGCGGCAGGTGCTCGGCAGCGTAGTCGTCAGCTCGATATGGGATTGATGGCATACCCGAAGAGTACACCTCAGGCGCGCCCCACATGCGAAGAAGCGGCAAGGCCCCGTTATAAGGTGGGCAAGCTTAAGCCCGGCTGCTTGATCGCTCGCAGCCGTTTCCGCGACCCGGCTTTGGGCTGCACATCGGGCCGCTCGACGCAGCGCGAGTCTGCTGCGGAAATTAGCGTAGCGGGCCCCCTAACCACCTGGCCGGCTCGGCCTCGCGGTGCTGACATTCCGAGATTCAGGGGATAAATCAGACTTTATGCGTGTCCTTTGTGAACCACGAGTCGTTGGCCTTGAACTCCCACTCGGCAAGTTGTCTTTCTGCTTCGTCCTTAGCCACGCCGTAGTGCTCCTGAATCTTGCCAGCGAGCTCATCACGGTGGCCGACGATGACCTCGAAGTCGTCATCGGTGAGTTTGCCCCACTGCTCCCTCGCCTTGCCTGCGACTTGTTTCCAATTTCCCTGTTACGGTCCCAGTTCATGTGACTTACCTTCAGTTGTTCGTTCAATAGTTGGCGTGCGAGCGAGTGAAGCCTCACGCGCTGCGTCTTACCGTCTGTACGGCAGCGCACGGCGACGGGCGCCTGTGTTCGTCAGCGCACGGAACTGCTCCCCGCGCGCCCACTATGCTCATGACAGCGCTCGGTGGCGGCCGCAGACGTTACGGTCGGTGCTCTGACCTTTCGTTCAACAAGATTGCCGACGGTCCGTTCGATGCCCCCGCTTCGGCGCCAGCGGATCCAATCCACTCGTAGATCCCGAGGAGAATCCCGTGACTTTGGGAACCATTCTGTTGATCGTTCTGGTACTGATGCTGATCGGCGCCATCCCGACCTGGCCGCATAGCCGCAGTTGGGGCTACGGACCCAGTGGTGGACTAGGATTGGTGTTGGTCGTCGTCGTCGTGCTGCTCTTGATGGGACGGCTGTAAAGCCGAGTGGCCGAGCAACGGCCAGACGATATCAGACCCGAAACGCCGTAGCGATGCGCTCGCGGCGCACTGCGTTATCTGGCCGAATTGACCCGCGCGGCCTGTCGCGAACGGCCGCTGTCCGCCAGGCCAGTGATGAACGATCCTCTGGCAGATCGGGCAAACGTGCTGCCTTGGGCACGACTCGGATTCGGCGGGAACCGGCCACAGCATCTCAAACGCCCCGCCAATGTGCGCGGGCGTACGGATCAGCTTTTCGACCAGCGGCTAAAATTCTCACCCCGGCGCGAGCCCATGCAGTCACGAGGTATCAATGAATCTCCATCTGACGATCGGACCAATCGTGTCATTGGTCGCTGGCATTCTGATCCTCGTGGTGCCGCGACTGCTGAACTATATCGTCGCGATCTATCTGATCATCATCGGTCTCGTCGGGCTGTTCGGCACCGGCACCCTGCACCTGACGTAGTCTGCCCGCGAGCCCGTGCAACGAGGCCGCCGCAACCCGTGGCTTCGTATGCTCAGATTGCAGGCGTGCTAGTGAGCTTATGACCAATGTACTTCAGCGTACAGAAGGATACCGGCAGCAGGCATTAATCTAGATGGCAGGAAGGACGGCCCCCCCGCCACTTCCTGTTGGGAGTGGCTGCGGGAGATAAAGATAAGGATCGTCTTTCCGCAGCCACTCAATTTCTCACACCTCGCGCTGCTAGTGAGTAACGCGGTAGGGTGAGAATAGCCGTGAAAAGTTTTGCTCGGCCAGTCAACCGACCATGGTTCACCCCACGGTTGGTGATCACCCTGCGCTCTCCTGCTCACCTTGGCGGCGGTCATGTCCGTCCCTGGGGACTTGGATGGTGCGGTCGCTAGGGCAAGCGGCACAGCGCGTCGAGGCGAAGCGCACAGGAGCGGATCGAAGTATTCATTTCCCCATCTGGGCCTCAGCGGAGCGACGATGGGTCACATGCTTCTTCTCCGGCCCTGGGTTCTCGAGGAATCGGAGATGTAAAGCCAAGGGTATTCGCGGAAGAGCGGGTGCGGGCTCAAAGCGCCAGAGGACGACCGCGCACTGGGGCTCCCCGCCGTCCGCCCAGACTGGGGGATATCGTATGCCAAGCCTTTATGCTGGCGGGATTGCCTCCTCTGCCAGTCGCTTGACCGAACTCATCCCGATACTCCATCGGTCCGCCTTCGAATTGAAGTGCAGCCCACATCGTGGCCAGTACGAACGCAGCGCCGATCCATTCGAGCACGTAGGGAATCATGCCTTTCTCCGCTCTCTGCTTACGCCGCAGCAAGTCCTCAGGAGGACGGGCAGCGCCTAGAACCACTCACTTCACACCCGGGTAACCCTAACGCCCGTTATTCGTGCTCTTCTGTACGCTAGGAGACATAAGCCTAACCGGTCGCCGCAGGGTCGCAGGGCAGCTAGCTTCGGTGTGCACTCGGGATCCTGGCGCGAAGATAAGTCGCCGCGAGCAGCCGATAGGCTGCCGAGCCATTCAGCGGCGTGAATCGTCTCAAGGCCCTCCTCGCATCCCTGTAGGACAAACGGCAGATACAGCGTAGTTGCCGCTCTCATCACAGCGAAACGCCCCGGAGATCCGCTAAAAGGGAGTGGGTTTTTTGAAGGTGTGACGTGCGACCGCGAGACGGACAAGTGGCAGTCGGGGATGCATTCCGAAGAGCGCTGGTAAACGCCCGGGGCAATGTTCAGTCGGTCTTTTCGGCCCGGCTCAGCATTTCCGAACGCCTTGCAGTCGCGTTTGCCGCCGTCGCCGTGCTGGCCGTGGCCGCAAATCTCGTCGTCGAACACGGCCGCACCACACTCATTACCGTAATCAAGCAGCCGGAGTTGTTCCCGGCACGTGTCGCGGTCCCGGAGCCGTCCTCTCCCCTACCCGCCGCCGTCGTGGCGGCGCCGGTATCTGAAAAAACTATTGACGATAAATCCGCAGTCGACGCCTTGCAGGACTTCGAACGTGTAGTTGTGAGTCAGGCGTCGGCCACCCAGGAATCCAGTAACCCGGACATGCTGCAGAGCGCCGAGCGGCAGCTACGCTCTAAGGTGGATACGTTCGTCAATCAATCCTCTGCCAGCGATCAGGAGTTGCTACATCGCCTCACATCCCTAGTGACCCAAGGCGCGGCGATCGGGCACTTCACGCAGGCGCGCCGCACCCTCGGTGCTTCTTACGCAGGTCATTTCGAGAACCTCGATGCGCAGATGAAAGCGGCCCTGGACGGTAGCTGGAAGATTTTTGGCCGCGTCATCGCCCGACAGTCCCTCATCTCTTTGAGTCAGGCGCTGGACAAGGTTCGCCGCAGGTCCTCTCTCCTCACTAGCAACGCACCACAGCAACGCAACATTCTCGATGAGCTTGCAGCGGCGCAACGCGAGTTTGCAACGGCACTCGAGCGCAATTCCGACGGCCTGCAGCGATCCCAGGGCCCCGAGTGGCTGACCGCTGTCCGCCAGAATCTGTCGTTGCTCGAGGGTGATACCGCGCAGCTTGCCTCCCTTTACGCCACAGATACGCCGACGCTCGATGCGTTCCAGGCCAGCACTCAGGAGTTGGAAGCGCTGCTCCAGGTGGCCGCCCAGAAAGCGCGTACGTTACATGCCAGGCATCTGGCCGCCCAAAAGCCCTCACTGCCGCCTTCGCTTGCCACGACACCTCCCCTGGAGCCCATACAGGTCGTGCTTCACAAGATTCCCGTACCCTCAGCGCCGCCGCCGCAATACGACGATCGGATCCGACTCATCATCGGTACGATCAGTGCTTCAGTGCTGTTACTCGTGTTCCTTGTATCAGTTGCAACGGTTCGCAGCATCGCGAGACCCATACGAGCCTTCATGAGGATCACAGAACGGCTGGCAGCGGGGGACCTGCATGCGCGCTTCAGTTGCTGTGGCATCAGCGAACTCGATGTGCTGGCAACAGCGTTCAACCGCATGGCCGAGAAGCTCGCCGCTGCGCACGCGGTCACCCGTGAACATCAGGCCCACCTCGAGCTTAGTGTTGGCGAGAGAACCCGAGAGCTGCAACATCTTGCTGAGCACGACCCCCTCACGGGGTTGCCAAACAGGCGTCAGCTGCTATCGCGCCTTGAAACTTCTCTGCGCGCGGCCGCCGCGGAACATTCACAGGTAGCAGTGTTCTTTTTTGATCTCGACAACTTCAAGAATATCAATGACAGCATGGGCCATCCGTTCGGCGATCTAGTGCTAAGAGCGGTGGCACAGCGCTTGCGGGAAGCGTGTGGAGATGCAGGGTTTGCTGCCCGGCTGGGTGGGGATGAATTTACGGTGATTTGTCGCAGCGCTGGCGGTATGGATGTGCTGGTGAAGCTCGGCCACGCGCTGGTCGACGCTTTTCAAAAACCCCTATTGATTGAATCACGCGAACTGCTGGTGAGTGCCAGCATCGGTGTCAGCGTTTATCCGGATCATGAACGCGATCCGGACGCGCTGATGCGCGCCGCAGATGCCGCACTGTTTCAGGCCAAGAATCTCGGCCGTAGTCGATTGAGCGTATTCAGCCCCGAACTGCTCGAGAACGCTTCCATGAAGTTTCGAACCGAACAGGGCCTGCGGCGCGCGGTCGATAGGGGTGAATGGGAGCTGCTGTTCCAGCCGGAAGTCCGCTTCGATACGCTGCGCGTCGGGCTCGTCGAGGCGCTACTGCGATGGCGGCTGCCCGACGGACGCCAGGTTGCGCCGATGGACTTCCTCAGTGTTGCCGAAGAATCGGGGCTCATCACCACCATCAACGACTGGGTCTTAAGGTCCGCGATTGAGTGCGCTGCGCGCTGGCACCATGGCGCATGGCCCGACGCGCGGATCGCTGTGAACGTTACGGCGCGCCAATTGCTGGATGCAGCCTTCATACCGCGGCTCGCTGAGCTATTGGCCGAATACGAGCTGCCCGCTCATTGCATCGAGATTGAGTTGACCGAGACGGTGCTGCAGACGGGCTCGGGAACCATCCAGACACTCAAGAACATACGCGACCTCGGCATCAGTGTTGCGCTGGACGACTTTGGCTGCGGATATTCCTCGCTGGCGTCACTCGAACAGCTGCCGCTCACCCGTGTCAAACTGGATCGCAGCCTCATTGCCAGCATCGACAGCAGCAGCCGCTCGCTGGCCATCGCCCGGGCCATCATCGGACTGTGCGCAAACCTGGAACTGGAGGTGACCGCCGAGGGGGTCGAGACCAAAGAGCAGCTCGCCCTGCTACTTGAGTTCCCGGGACTGACCTTGCAGGGCTTCCTTATCTCGCGTCCCTTACCAAGTGAGGTCGTCCCTGGGTTCCTGACCAGTGCTCCGCAGCATCTTCAGTCATTGCTGCTCGAAACGAACCTCGAGCCGGCTCTTCAGCGAGTCAGCGCATCGCTCCGACGCGCGTCAGGCGGCAACACGTAAAGCCCGGGCTTTCTCCTTGGTCCCACGCTCACGGCTTTCAGCCGCATGGGCAACCGCCTGCAGCGCTGGTAGGGTTCAGCGAAGCTTTAGCTAGCGCCAATCGTGGTGGTGGTAGTAATGCCCTCCGCCTCCGCCACGAAACCCAACGCCAATGCATCCACTGAACAAGCTACTGAGGATCAACAGTGCAACAACCCATTTACCCATCACGGCTCTCCTTATCTCTTTTCGTACACCCCTAACATGACAACAGCTGTGGGATGCACGAACTGAAAGACGCATCCGCTAACACTTGCGGTCCGCAAGACTCTCTCCTGTCACGCCCCGTGCGTGGGCGCACCCCTGCCGCACCAAAGAGCCGTGACCAGGAGGTGCGACCCCGGCGCAGGGTCGCTTTACTTGGTCAACGGATGTGCATAATCCCATTCAAGAAAGCGGGCGGTCTGAGGGTCGGTGCGCTCCGGCAAACAGCAGCGGGTTGACGCGATTTTGTCCCCTCGCATCTCGCGAGTTCCCCAGAGGATGATGCGCTCGACACCAGCCTTCTGGATCGTGTCACTGCGGGCTTCAAAGCGCGTGAGCAGTATATTGCCCGTGACATAGGTGTTCAGCGTGGTGACGCGACGACTTTTGTCCGTTACGTACCGCTCGAGATCCTTCTGAATAGCGGCCTTCCCCACGCACGGCGCGCTCGCACAAAAGCCACTTTCCGTGTCGATCACTGCATCGTCGGTAAATAAAGTGAGCGCGCCCCCCACATCGCCCCGAGCGAGAGCATCTAACAACTGCTGCTGTACGGCCACGGGATCTGCCTGCGCCAGGGAGGCGCCCGCGACAGTTCCGAGCACTAACAGCACGATGAACCCTTTGACAGCGCAAGACTTAAGCATGGCGTGCCCCTCAATTGAATGCGAACGCTGCGACAGAGGATCCCTCCATACGAGGAGGGACAAGCGGCTCAGCAGTGGTGCACATTCGCCATCGCCAACACGCTGTAGGTAATTCTTCAGGGAAGGACCTCCTGCGTCTGTACGCCAGCGTACAGGGAGCCAGGCGATGAGGCGGCTCACGGATGATCGTTGATCGCTGCGATGCCTGAAGTTCCAGTCATCTGATTGGCGGACGACACGGGCGGCGCTGATGACAGCTCGCAGTGTGGCTGATGATCTCACCCGGCTGCGTTGGCGCTGAGTCGAGCGCGCTCCGGCCAGAAACCCCTGCCACTGCAATCCGGTTCGCTGCACGATCCGTCGCGTAACGCAACGGTACCGTTGCGTTTCTAGGGCAGGGCGAGTACCGTCCGCGAGTGCGTCGGGTCACACACGGTCAGAAGGAGAAAGCCATGCCCGCACTGAAGCAGACTGTTTTTGCCGCCGCCGCCACCACGGCGCTCCTGTGCCTGCCGATCAGCCCAGCGGCTGCCGCCGGCCCTCTTCTGTTCGCCCCATGGGCATTGGGGCACATCATCGGCGCCGGGGTGAGGCTTGCCACCCTGCCGCTGGCCATGGCCTCGTCAGCGGCCTCTGCCGGGCAACCCTCCGCGCCATACCCACCGACGCCCGGTTACTACGGGGGGCCGCCCGGCTACTATGCGCCGCCCAATTATTACGCACGGCCCCCGGCGTATTACGGGCCGCCCACAGGGTATTACCCTGTACCGCAGGCCTACTACCGGCCCGCGCCCGCGTATGCTCCCCCGATGCCGCGGTACTACCCGCAGCCGCGTGGTTACTATGCCCCACGCACGCCATACTCTGGCTCGTATGGCCCCCAGATCTACCGATCGGGCGGCATCGCTTATCGGCGCCGCTAAGAACCATCGCCGCTCCGCGACCCGCAACGCACGCCATGGCGGAAGGCCCCCACACGCTGCCGCCCTGCAGCTGCGCGATCGAATCTTAGAAGCTGCGACCCAGCTTTTCCTCACGGAGGGCTACGGATCGACATCGATAGAAGCGGTGGCCGGACGCGCTGGCATCTCGAAGCGTACGTTCTATCACCGCTTCGACGACAAGGCGGCGCTGTTCGCCGCCGTCGTCCATCGAATCATCGAGCAGATTCGTCCGCCTCCCGGGGTGCCCCTCCTTGAGGGCGCGACGCTGCCGCAGATCTTGCGCCGCCTTGCCGGACTCCTCCTGCGCGCGGCGCTCTCGCCTCAGGCGATCGCGCTGCACCGCCTCGTTACGGCCGAGTCCGTGCGCTTTCCCAATCTGGTTCGTGCGGTCTACGATGAAGGGTGGGCTCAGCAGGCGACGGCGTTGATTGCCGATCTGCTCTCGCGCGAGCTCCGAGATCCGCGGCTGACCGTCGAACTGCGAAAGTTTGGAGCCGAGCAGTTTCTGCACATGGTCGTCGCCCTGCCGCAGCGTCGCATCATCGGTCTGGGTGTACCCATGACGCCCAGCGAGCTCGACGCGTGGGCTGACGACGCCGTCAATCTGTTTCTCAACGGTTGTCGAGGCTTGTCCGGCACGTCATCCCGTCAAAGACGATGATCTGCTGCCGAACTCGCGCGCCGCGCAACGCCGCGATGCCTTATCGCCTCCGCCCTGGGCCAAGCTGCTCCGGGCGGCCGCCCAGTCAAGCCGCCGTAAACTGAAGCGTGACTGACGCCTGCTCGTGGGCAACTAGCCTAGTTTTCCGGGAGTCCCGCCCGGCCCGGGCAGCCTCTGTGAGACCTCCAGCCTCTTAATTTATCTGCTGTACGACCTCGACGAGGAGCGCGTCGCAGTCGCAACCGTACCGCACCTTTGCGGCGGTGCGATTCGTTCCCGTGAGTACTCTAGCGCACAGAGCGGCGAATCAATGTGGCGTAATCAAGCTCGCTGTGCCTGGTACTCGTGCAGATGCCGATCGATTTAGCTGTGCTAACGGAAGGGAGAGTGACATGTCTTACCCGTATTGGAACAAGTGGTCCCGTACAGTGGTGGCTGCCTTAAGTCTTCTGGGGGTCGTCTTAGGTTCCGCGAGCGCCGCAGCCGAGCCGTTGTTAGGTTCAGCGGACAGCTTCGCGGTTTTGGGCCACACCACGGTGACCAATACCGGCGCGACTACGATCACCGGAGATGTGGGAGTCGACCCCGGTACGTCGATCACAGGTATGGGGACGATCACCCTCGTAGGTGCCTCAACATATCAGATAGATAATGCGGTCGCGCTGGGGGCTCAGGCTGACGCCACGACCGCATTTAATGACTTGGCGGGACTGTCATCGACAATGAACTTGACCGGTAAGGTCCTCGGCACAGGGGGCGCGGTGAGTTTGCTGACCCCGGGGGTCTATTCCTTTTCGTCGTCGGCTCAGTTGACAGGTGCGCTCACGCTCAACTTCGCCGGAGCATCCAACGAAGAGTTTGTGTTCCAGATCGGAACTCAACTTACCACTGCAAGTGCATCCGACATCATCGTTGAAAATGGCAACTCAACGGACAGCGTCTATTTTAAAGTCGGCAGCTCCGCGGTTCTCGGTACGACCACGGATTTCGCCGGGACCATTATCGCTGGGGATAGCATCACCCTGGATACCGGCGCAGAGATCCTGTGCGGTCGAGCCATCGCGCTGACGGGTCAAGTCGCGATGCAGGGCAATACCATCTCAAGTGATTGCAGCGCATCCAGCGGCGGCAGCGGCGGTACCGGCAGCGGCGGTACCGGGACGGCCACTGTTCCGGAGCCCGCCTCCCTGGCACTCCTTGGCATGGGCATAGCCGGCCTTGGCCTTGGCGCAATCCGTCGGCGCAGGAAGGCATAAACCCCTGCGACTCGCTCATTCAGCGTGGGCGGCAGGATAGCGCCGCCCTTGCTGATCGCAGCGGTGTTTAACAGCGCGTTTCCGAGGCGAGGGCCGCCTGAGACTGTCCCGATTTCGGTCCGGTCATTGCTGGAAAAAGCGCAGCGTATGTGGCAATTCAACCCCCGACTGTGATTCCCTTCCATAGTCCCTGAAGCCGCCGATCCCAACGGTATAGGGCTCATGGACGGCCTGCGGCCCGAGCCGCTGCACCGTGAATAGTTTGGCGGGCACCGAAGCGAGCGTCTCGCGTTGTCTTGACCTGCAGAAGCGGACGCAGAGCGCGGCGCGTAGGTCTCATGCTACCTCGCATGCCGTGGCTCGAGTTCGCGAACAGCCTTCTTTGTCTGACCCGAGCGCTCCAGCACGCGCAGATCATAAGCCGTCTGCACGGCCTATCCAGCAGCTTTCCCTTTGCCTAACACGGTGATCATCATCCAAAGGAAGAGTACTGCCGTAATGCCGTATGGAAGACGACGCAGCCACCAGTTGGTCACGATCAGCTGATCGACGAGAGGGATGGATAGACCTTGAGTCTGAAGTTTGAGTTGTATCGGAATCTGAATCGTTACTGAGGAGACCCACAGCACCATTTGAAGCGCGATGACCAACCACACCGACCATATGGGTATGGACGGCGGCCGAAACCACAGCATGAGAATCGAAAACACCGTGCCGAGAGCTGTGGGCAGGACCAGCAGCGCGAGAACGCGGGGCGTGATGAACTTGTGGAATGCCTGAAATTCTGCCGGTCCTATGAGGTGCCAACTGCTGTAGTTGACAAAACCTTCGATGAAAGTCGCGCCAGTCGCATAAAAGACCAAGGCGAAGGCGATGACGAAAACAATTGATCCCTTCATGGTCCTCGCCTCTCAAAACAGGAACCGTGCCGGGCTTCTACACCTCCCGGCGCTCAGGCGCCAATTTGGCCAGCGGGCCGCCTCTTCGGATGTTGCAACGCGATCCGGAGCCCCTAAAAGGATGCCATGAACGAGCGGCAACGCCTCAGGGCGTGATTAGCGGTGTCGAGCGAGCGCTTCGCAGCCCTCATTCCAGCACCGTCGCTGGCCGGCGTCGGCGCGGGTCGCGACGGTCGCTGGCGGCGATGCCCGCGGTTGATCCGAAGCTGCCCATGGCGAATCGCCGCTTTGCGGCATCGGGAAGTTCCGCCGATGATTGAATACCAGCGGACTGAGGACACGGCCGCCCCGAGTCCTGGCGCAGTCGTCAGGTTCATCAGCCTGTAAAGGCACCGCGTTACCTTCTTCACAAAATTAGGGGGAGGTGCCATGAAGACCAATCCGCTGATGCAGCCCTGGGTCTCGCTGGGCGCAGCAGTCGCGTCCTTGATTTGTGCAACCGCAGGCGCTGCGAGCGGCGTCGGTACGGGGAACATCAAGCACGTACTGCTGCTCAGCATCGACGGCATGCACGCCGTGGATTTCTACAACTGCTCGCACGGGATCGCGGGCGTGAATAACGGCGCGCCATACTGCCCCAACCTGTCGGCTTTGAGCCATCGCGCGATAAATTATGTGGCGGCCGTTTCGTCCAAGCCGTCGGATTCCTTCCCCGGCCTCGCAGCGATTGTTTCCGGCGGCTCGCCCAAGTCGACCGGCCTTTATTACGACGTCGCATATGACCGATCGCTCGATGCGCCGGCAGCGACAACCGGAACGGGTCTCGCCGGCGGATCGTGCACCCCCTACGCACCGCCGAGCGGAACGACAACCGATTACGATCAAGGTATCGACATCAATGACACTCAGTTGAACGGCGGTGCGCCGGGTGCAGCGCCCACCGAAGGCGGCATCGCGTCGATCGATCCGACGAAACTGGTTAGGGATCCGCAGAAGGGCTGTGCGCCCGTGTATCCGTGGAATTTTATCCGCACGAACACGATCTTCGGCGTGGTCCACGCGGCGGGCGGCTACACGGCATGGATCGACAAGCACCCATCCTATTCGATGGCAGGGGGCCCGGGCGGTCGGGGCTTGGACGATTTCTATTCGCCCGAGGTGAGCTCGAACGTCGTGCCGTTACCCGGCGTCACGACTGCGCTGGGCGTTTCTTGTGCCTCGGTCCAGGATACGAACCCCAACGGCAGCGTATGGAACAGCAGCTTTGCAAACATCCGGTGCTACGACGCGCTCAAGGTGAAGGCCCTGCTGAATCAGATCGCCGGAAAAACGCACAACGGCACTGCGGCCCTGATCCCGGCGCTCTTCGGTATGAACTTCCAATCCGTGTACATCGGACAAAGCGTCGTCGAACCGGGCGTGGCCACGGGTGGTTATCATAGTGCGGCGGCCTTGCCGAGCGGGGAGCTGTTGCAAGAAATCAAGTTCGTGGATGCCTCGATCGGCGAGATCGTGGGCGCGTTGAAGCACGCAGGCATTTATGAGGACACACTGCTAATCATCTCGGCAAAGCATGGCGATTCGCCAATCGACACCAGCTTGTATGTGGCCGACGGCACCAACACACCCGCCACATTGCTCGGGAGTGCCATTCCCTTCTCGGAGTCGCCGCTGAACACAACCGGCATCGGTGCAACAGAAGACGATGTGTCGGTACTTTGGCTCAAACCCGGCGCAAGTGTGACCGACGCGGTGAATCTGCTTGAGAGCAACGCGGCAGCGATTGGCCTCGGGGAGATCTACTACGGTCCCACGCTATGGCTGAATTACAACGTGGGCGGCCTCGATCCGGGGCAGGATCCGCGCACGCCGGACATCATCGTGACGCCGAACGTGGGCGTGACCTATTCCGGCAGCCTCACCATGATCGGAGACCACGGCGGATTCGCGCACGACGATACCAATGTCGTGATGTTGGTCGCCAACCCACGCTTCAAGGCTGCGACGGTTTCGGCAACCACGACGACCACCCAGCTCGCTCCGACGATCGTGCAGGCATTGGGACTCGATCCGACGGCGTTGGACGCGGTTCGCAAGGAAGGGACGACGGTACTGCCCGAGGTGGCGTCCCAGCTGTCTGGCTGGTAGCGTCTAGTTTCCGTAGCTGCGCAGTTGCGGGAAGCGGCGTACGTCACCTGTTGACCCCGAAGGAGCCATAGGCGCTGCTACACAGCGGCCGTTCGAGCCCCGCCCGCGCTTCACTGCCCACCATGGAGCGGTCCGAATGTGTTGGCAAGCATTAGCGACATTGTCAGGATGCCTGCTCCGAGGACGAGCACGTGCTGGGTCTTGCGCAGATCGAAGCTGCCGACACGACAAATAAGCAGGTATCCAACGGCAAGGTTGAAGAGGCCCCATAGAACATTGACAATCGAGGAGGACAGGCCTACCCCGGGCGGTGATGCGAAGGGGCTTTGGAAGGCGTGCCCCGAAATGCCATTGCCGAGATGGGGCAGCGTATTCGCAAGGAACGCGCCCCCAAAGAAGTATGCGACATAGTGATACCAGCGCATCGCCTTCCCTCCCGTTGGGTTACCAAAGCCAATGCTAGCAGGTTGCTTGCGACCACTTGGTTGGGACGGCGTCCCTGTCGACCCACTGCAGACATCAATGCCTCCCGGAGGAGCGACATCTAAGCTCGAAAGAGTAGTCCATTGATGCTCGCGTTTGTTATTGCGCTGCCCAATCGACGCTAGTCCACCGGCGCCACCTTCGAGTCAATTGAAGGTGGCTTCGACGGTCCGCTTGTGGGCCGTTCAACGACGCTCTCCGGCGTCACCGCGACGCAACCCTGCAGGACCGCGCTATGTACTCAATCCAGGAACCCGGAAGTTCCCAGGCGGCATTTCCCGTAACAAGGTCTTCCAGCTCTTTCGGACTGACAGCTCACCGGCGTCTGGATAGGGAGCCGCCGCTGCATCTCGGCCCGAGGCTATTGCGGATCTGATCGACCGATCAACGACGACCGTTAGTCCATCCAGTGCGGGCAGGCGCCGGCGGCTGCCGGACCAGAAAGCGCTGCCTGTTCCGTCGCCCTCCTCCTCGGCTGAGGTAGACGACATATCCGAATCACAGGTCGCGCGCAGGTAGTTGACCTCAAGGGTCAGGTAACGCCATGCCGCCTTTCATACCCCATGACCCTACCTTCACCCCATCGGCTTAGCGGAGCGAAAGTTTCCGCCGCTGTTCCCACGGCCCAAAATAGCACCACGCGACAAGTGCGAGCCCCTCGGGCGCCGCGCGTGCTCCGGCATCCACGGACGGCACATGGCAACGCTACGACTTGAAACTCTTGTCCCAGTAATCTTCCATCTTCTTGCGCATGGGCGCGTCGGGTAAACGCCCGTGGCCGGCCGCCTGATCGTCCTCAAGATGCGTGACCTGGGTCGTGCCGGGAATAGCGCAGGTCACTGCGGGGTGTGACACGACGTACTTGAGCAGGAACTGACCCCAGGTCGTGGCACCGAAGTCCGCCGCCCACTGCGGCAGCTCGTGCCCCTGGGTGCGGGGCAGCAGCGGCGCACGCCCGCCGCCAAACGGTGTCGCCACCATGACCGCGACCTTGCGCTCACGCGCGAGCGGCAATACCTCGGCTTCTGCTGCCCGGTCGCCAATCGCATAGTTCGTCTGCAGGAAGTCGACCGGGTATTTGCGCAAGTACTGGAGCACTTGCGGGTATTCCTCCGAACTGATGGAGGTAAACCCGATGTAACGCACCCGCCTCTGCTTCTTCAAATCGACCATCAGCGGCATCAGCTGCTCGACGCCGTCGACATGATGCACGAATATCAGATCGATGTTTCCGAGTCGCTGCAGCGAGCGTTCGAAGCTTCCTTTGCCACCAACCGGATCGTTCGGGGAACCGTTGGGCGTGAGCTTGGTCGCGATGAACATCTTCTCTCGCAGGCCCTGCCCTTTGAGCGCTTTGCCGATGACAGCCTCGCTATCCCCGTAGCCTGCTGCCGTGTCGATGACAGTGCCGCCGAGCTCGGCCATCCGGCGCAGGACGGCGCTCACGTCAGCAAAGTCCGCACGGCCGAAGTGATTGGTGCCGACCCCTATCACGGGAAGTTTCTCGCCGGTCGATGGAATGGCCTTGGTGATGGGCGCCAGCTTGCTATCGGCCGCAAACAACCCTCCGGGCAGCGCCGCGCAAAGGCTCGCGAGCGTGCCGGCCCGCACCACTGCACGACGCGAGAAGTACGGTAGGTGATCGCGTGACATTCAGAAAACCCTCCGAGAAAAGATTGTAGAGCGACAGCGGTCTCAGCGCGATTTTTACCGCATTACTTCGCCCGTGCCGAGCGCGTTTGCGGATCTCGCCACGGCTGGCCTTGGAGCCCTCACGCCGCGACGACGCTGCAGATATCGTCCAGCGCATCGCATCGGACCCGTGACGACCGGATTCCGGGCCAGGATCGCACCAGAGCCGATGATGTAAACGTTCCTCCTTTCCCAGGCTCACCCTGGCGCGGCCACAGAATTCCCACCCTAAACGGCTCCTGGTGCAAGGCCTCAGTTCTCGGGTCGCCTGACCGCAAACGGGCCAGCAGTTCGTCCGGGCTCGCGCTTGGCGGGTATATTGACTGCAAACCGACTAGTCGGTATGTTACGGGTGTGCTAGACAAGAATCAGCCGAAGCGCCCCAGACCGGGGGCCCGCGAGAAGCTGTTGGAGGCATCGTTCGCGCTGATTCGCGAGAAAGGCTACTCGGCGACCCCGGTCGACGAGCTCTGCGCGAAGGCTGGAGTGACTAAGGGCGCGTTCTTCCATCACTTCCAGAGCAAAGACGCGCTCGCCGTGGCCGCGGCGAACAGCTGGTCGGAGGTCTCCACGGCCTTCTTTCAGACAGCGCCCTACCACAAGCACCACGATCCCTTAGATCGAGTCCTCGGCTATCTCGACTTCCGCAAGGCGCTCCTGAAAGGTGAAGTCGCGGAGTTCAGCTGTCTCGTCGGCACGATGGTGCAAGAGGTATATGGAACCCATGCCGAGATACGAGAGGCGTGCGACGCGTCCATCAGCGGCCACGCCGCAACGCTGGAGGCCGACATCGCCGCGGCGATGAAGCTTTACGGCGTTCGCGCGAGATGGTCGGCGCAGAGCCTGGCACTGCATATGCAGGCGGTTCTCCAGGGTGCTTTCATCCTCGCGAAAGCCAAAGGCGGACCCGACGTGGCTGCGGCCAGCGTCGATCATCTGCGCCGCTATATCGAATTGTTGTTCAAGGCCGATACCTGGCGAGACTCGCGAGGAACGCGACGATCACGCCAGTGTCGGTCGGACGGGACGACACCATCAACCCGAAGCCCAGGCCATGAAAAGGAGAAATGAGTCATGAGAAAGACAGCAATGTCGCGCCGGACACTGCTCGAGGCGGCTGCCTGCGCACTGGCTGCAGCGGGGAGCATTCCGCAGATTGCCAGTGCGCACGCAGAGACGGGCTCGGGACTGAGTCCGAAAACCGAAGAGACTATCCGTAAGTACTATACGGCGTGGGAGACAAAGGAATGGCGCCCGGTGGACATCCTGCTAGCCGACGACTTCACGTTTTCAAGCCCACTCGACGACCACATCAGTAAGAGCGCTTTCAAGAAAGGGTGCTGGGACACGCAGATTGCGTTTATCGAGCGGCATGACCTGAAGCGGGTGCTTGGAACGGGCGACGAGGCGTTTGTGATGTACGTCTGTCACACGACGAACGGCAAGACGTTTCGGAACGTGGAGTATTTGCGGCTCAAAGACCAACAGGTGCAGGCCATCGAGTGTTACTTCGGGGCGCAAAACAACTTTCCTTCGGCTGTGAGCGGGAAGAAGTAACACGATGGCGTTTTTAACTAAAATGGTGCCTGCCAATCCGTGGTCGGCGGCGCGTGACGAGTTGTTCGGTGAATGCGTGCTTGGCTGCACGACGGCGCTCGTTTCATTTGGAAGCCTTGCTCCCCCGGCGGGCTAACCCATTGGTGAGACTAAACGCTGAGAACGAGCGCGTATCCACTTTCCCGCGCCCAGCGCTCTTAGGATCTAAAGTGGGACTCGCCCGCAAGATTGTCGAGGCGAGCGCCCGGATCGAGTAGGACTGTAGATGAGGACAATTCCGTCGTCTGGGTTGGGCGAGAATACGGTGACTGTAGTTTCCAGACGGCCGATCGATGGCACACGCGGAGCCGATTCCATGAGGTCATGTCCGGCAAACCTACCGATCAGCCGTGATGCAAGCTGAAGGCGTGCAAGCCCCGCTCGACAGCCGCAACGCCGAACAGGCGCCCCACCCCGCGGAGGCCTCGCTTGGGGTAGTGGTAGGTGAGCGGGAGCACCGTCTCTACGTGCTTAAGGCTGAGAAAATCGATTGGATCGAGTCGCAGGGCAACTACGTAAAATTTCGCTGCGGCGGTTCCGAATATATCAGTCGGGATTCCATCAAGCGCTTGGCAACCGTTCTGGCCGGCGACGGCTTCATCCGCATCGGGCGCTGCCTGATGCTCAATATTCGGTTCATCGAGTACGCACAGCGCAGGGGTCGCCGCATCTACACCTTTACGATGCTCTCCGGGTCAGTGCTGCGTTCCGATCCACGGTACCGTGACGAGATACTACGGGTGTTACCGCTGACCCAAGGCCGCCCAAGGGACAAAGGCCTAAACCCTCCGGAGCTCTCGGGCCGGTAAGCCAGAGCTCCCCCAAAACGACGTCCGCGACTCCCCAAACGCCGCAAAGTTAAACATTCGGGCGATGGTGTCGCCCCGGGCAGTTCCCACGCCCACGGGAAAGAACTGTTCAGTCATCCGTCGGATAGCCTCCAGGTCCGGGCGGACAAAATAGCTATGGCGCACAAGGTTACACGCCAACCGGCTGAGGTCGGGGGCGACTGCGCCACGACTGATCGTGGTGTCAAGGTCAAGCGCGAGGTCGATGGACGTGAGGAACGGCAGGCAAACCGCTGCCTTTAGCTCCCCGTCGTTGACGAGATGACGAAGATAGAGATCGACCGGCTCACTTGGTCCGGCCCGTAGCGCGTCGTTGAGCAGTGCCGCGATGCGCTTAAGCGATCGTTGCCCCGCCACGTAGGAGCTCGTACAGGCCCAATAGACTCCCTTGAGATCGATCAGTGACACCTCCCGCAACAGAGCGTCCTGGGAGCCGAGCGGTTTGTGGCGGCGATATGCCTGTTCGTAGCACCGAATGTGCGCCGAGTCGAGCGGAACGAAAGTGTCAGTGAATATCAGGTCGAAGCTTTCGAGAACGCCACGACTGACAAGGCTGCCCATAACCGAAAGCAGCTCAGGCGACAGCAGGACGTCATCCTCCAGCACGTGCACGTGCCGTGTGTCAGCGGCGGCGGCGCTCAGCAGCTGCGCGTGGGAGGCGAAGCATCCGTACTCGCCACTCGTGATCGATCCGGCGACGGCGGCCGCATCTCGTCCTTCGACCGCCGCAAAACGCGAGTAGGTGCGCTCGAGGCCAAGTGCCCGCAGCTGTGCTTCGACACTCGCGCGCCGGCTGGCACTGCGATCTAGATTGATGTAATAGCCCGCGTAAGGCAGATGCAAGATTGTGCTCGCTCGCTTCGGATAGATTCAGCTACTGGCGTGCCGGACTGACGGATCATCGAAGGTCCAGGTCACGGTGCGGGTTCGAATGACTCCGGAACGCGCGCTGCCGCGCAGGTGCGGTACGCGCCAAAAGACCTGGGTACCCCGCCGCATCAGATGGCCGCGCACATGATGCAGTCGCGGGCTGCGTCTCGTGCCATGCGGATCCGGGCTGTGACATACCAGATATTCGGGGAGCACCGGCGAGCGCACCTCGGTGTGATCAAGCAGTGGCACCCGGCCGGACCTGTGGCGCGAGCGGTTCAGGCGTTCTAGGGTGTGCACCCGGCGCGGCAAGCTCGTACGGGAGGCCAGCAGCAGCAAAAACGCCAGCAGCAGCGGAATGTCGATCGCGATGGTGCCCAGCACGTGCCGCGTGACCGCCATATTCTCCAGGTGCGAGAGCGCAGCGCTGCCGTAATATTCGGACCACGTGCGCTCATACCGAAAGCGAAAGCATCTGGCCAGTATGTCTTCGCCCCGGCATTCGCCGTCGCGTACCCGGATGCCGGGGCCACGCCGCCCATCGGGCGATTCGGGCTCCTCGCCTTCCAATGTATCCAGATCAAAATATGCCTCCATGCTGCTCGCAATCACCTCGAGCCCGTCTCCGACGCTCCAGAACGTCCGCACCGTGCCGCGACGCCCAGCGGGTGAGGACTGGATCAGCGCGCCGCGGCGTCCACCACACTCCAAGCCCTCCGTCGGCGTGTAAAACCCATAGTGCTGCAGCGCGCGTTGCCAGGGTGCATGGCACCATTCAACCCACAAGGTTTCGGCCGGCACGTGCAGGAGATCCGCGCACGCCAGATTGCGCGCGCCTTTTGAGTACGCCAGGTGGGCGCACAGCCGGGTGAGATCATCGCTCAGAACGTAACGCGATGCGCAACCTGAAACCTGTTGGGCACAACTCTCGGCGCCATTCAGCCGGATCTCGCGTCCGCCGGCGGGATCCTGAACCGCAAGCGCTGTGCGACATTGCGCCACGCCATCGACAAGCATCATCTCGACTAACCTATCTGGCGAGAGGCCCAGGCGGATCGGTTACGAGAGCCTTCAGTCGCACCGTCAATAGCCCTCCGCGCAAGGAGACCGACGGGCTTTGCGGCCCGCCGTCTCCAGTTTCAGCAGACTGCCGCCCTTTAGAACTGCGCCGTGATAGTGGCAAACAAGTAGCGCCCCATCGCGTCGTAGACTCCAGGGAAGGTGTTGCCGTTGCAGTTGGCGCCAGCCGGGCTGCTGGTGGAGCAGTCAGCCCCGGTCACCAGGGGTGGAACCTTATCGGTGATGTTGTTGACACCCAGCTCCAGTCTCACGTTCTTGTAGAGATTGAAGGTGGCCGTCAGATCGAAGTAGCTGTACGCGGGGATGTGCGCCGTTCCCGGGAACGGCTGGATGCCGTCCCCGTTGAGCAACGGGTTGCCGCTCCCCAGTTCGGAGTCCTGCGGTCCGTAGTAGCGCCACCGCATGTTGAGATCGAGCCCATCCCAGGGGGTCGACCAGGTGCCGTTGAACACGTGACGCCACCTGGAGCCACCGCCACCGCAGATCGCGCCGTAGTAGCCGGTGCAGTTGTACTCCAAATCGAATTGCTGCGTCGGCTGGGTGATCAGCTCGATCGTGCGTGTGCCCTCGATCGAGAACAGCATCGACCCCAATCCCGGTAATGGCAACCGATAGCTCGTCTTCACGTCGATGCCTTCGGTTCTGATCGCGCCCTGGTTCTCATCGATATCGGTGACGAAGCCGCTCGAAGACTCCCACAGCGAGCCACTGCCGGCGCGGGTAATCTTGTTGCAGAAAAAGTTCTGCTGAGCAAGGTTACCGTTGCTGCCGATGCAGCCTGCCAGAATGGCGTTTTCCGTGATCGGTCCGATCGCGTCAGCGACCTTGATGTCGTAGTAGTCGAGCGAGGCGGTCAGGCCCGGTACGAACTGCGGACTGAACACCAGACCGAACGAGTAGGTATCGGACTTCTCCGGCTGCAGGTTCGGATTACCGCCGATCAGGCCGTTGTACTGGAAGGCCGTGTTCGGTGAGATGTTGCCGAACTGGGCGGGCGTGACGCCGGTGAGCTCGCATTGATGGAGTGTGACGCCGTTGGCCAGCACGGTCGTGGAACCGGGCTTGAGCGGCACGGCGCACGGGTCCAAAGACCCGTCCAGGCCGACAGCTTGGGGGTTGTACAACTCCCCGATGTTCGGCGCACGCACCGCACGCTGGTAGCTGGCGCGGACGCGAACGTCGCGCGTCGGCGCCCAGTCGAGACCCAGCTTGTAGGTGTTGGTGTCGAAGCCTTCGCTGTACTTGGAGTAGCGATAGCCGCCTTCGATCGAGAGATCCTCGGCAAACGGCTGATGCTGGGCGAGCGGCATACGCATTTCGGTGAACGCTTCCCTCACGGTAAATTCGCCCTGCAGTGGGGGTGTCGCCCCGCCGCCACCGCCGGCAAGTCCCTGCTGCGAGACGTAATCCGGTAAGTAGCTCGAGGAATCTTCGCGCCATTCAGCGCCGACGTTCACCTGCAGGCCCTGATCAGCCCACGGCGTCTTGGCGCCGTACTTACCGATGTCGCCAGTGACCGAACCATCCGCCACATACTCGGTGACGGTACCCTGCGCCTGCTCCGGGATCGAAAGGGCGGCGAGCGCGGCCGGCGTCACCCCATTCGGCGTCCAGATATTCCAGGGGACGGCCGCGGGGTTGGGGGCGAACGCCGTGTTGCCAGTCGAAGTACCGATGAACGAGCCACCCGGGCCAAAGCCGATGCCCAACGCGTTGGTGGGGCCACCGCACACCGGGGTTTTCGAGCCTGGCGTGACCGGCAGACAGTTCAGAGCCTGCTCTGTGGCCGTGTTGCTGACGTAGTTCAGGTTTTGAAAGAGACTGTCGACCGAGCTGTGCTGGGCGTAGACGTTATAGGTCCAGACACCCTGGGCATCCCCAAAGTCCCCCTTGATGCCCGCCACCTCACGGGCCGAGTCGGTGAGGAAGGTTGCCTGGCGGTCACCGCCCTCAACGTTGCGTCGCAGCGGGTAGACGTCAAGTCCCCCGTAGCTCACGCCGTTGAAAGTCTCGGCCGGGTTGCCCTGCGCGGCCTGATTCGCGGCGTTGCAGAATACGCCCCTCTCCGAAGCGTTCAGCAGCGGATCGGCGCACGGAATGAACACCCCGTTGCCGAAGTCGCCGCTCGGGGCGATCTGGGCCACCGAAGAGTTCCTCATGTACATCACGCTCGTGTACACGTTCACGTGCGAATTGATGTCGTAGTTGGCAAAGCCGCCGGCGGTCCAGCGCTCGTTCGGCGTCTGGTAGTAGTTCAGCGGACCGTAGTTGTAAAGGTCTTGGGGTATGGTGAACGGCCGCATCGTGCCACCGGTGGCACCATCGACGGTGTAGCCCAGGGGCGGACCAACCGGGGTGTAGCTCGGGAAGCCATAGATCAAGAACCTGCCGCCCGCGCCGTTTTTCGCAGACGTCGAGGAGCCGGCACAGGCGAGCCCCGTGGGGGCGTAGGTGTTGTTGCCGCTCAGCGAACAGGCGCTGTAGTCGAACTGACTCTGCAACGCCGGGCTCTGGTTGTCATAGGTGACGTAGGCCGTCGCATTGCCCTTGCTGTCAGCAAAGTTCGAGCCGACCAGAATGGATGCGTTCTTGCCGAACGCCGTGTTGACATTGCCCGTGGGCACGTTGAAATCATCTGCGGCGACCAGGGCGTTGATGCCCGCCTGGTTGTCGTTGTCGTGCTGGTTGAAGTGGTAGCCCGCGTCCACCTTCACACCGTCAAAATGCGTATTGAGGACGAAGTTCACCACACCGGCGACCGCGTCCGCGCCGTAGACCGCGGAAGCACCGCCCGTGAGGATGTCGACGCGCTCGATCAGCGAGGCGGGAATCTGATTAATGTCCGAGTAGTTACGGCCGCCGAGCGCCGAGCCGGGACCCAGACGCAGACCATCCACCAACACCAGTGTGCGCTGGTTGCCAAGACCGCGCAGGTCGACCGTGGCCGTGCCATCCGCACCGTTGGAGGTGGTCGAGTTCATGCCCGCGAACACCATGGGCAGATTGTTCAGCACGTCCTCAACGCGGGTCAGGCCGGTCTGCTGCAGGTCGACCGCCGATACCG
>Ga0209624_10000453_pt1 | contig 36010 bp, 30 predicted proteins | sample JacPinW_OM2H0_O1_FD_188565 | JGI IMG/M metagenome (GOLD analysis project Ga0209624, IMG submission 188565) | Forest soil microbial communities from Algoma, Ontario, Canada - Jack Pine, Ontario site 1_JW_OM2H0_O1 (SPAdes) (version 2) | ecosystem: Environmental > Terrestrial > Soil > Boreal...
ACCCCCGCTGATCGTTCCGCCGCATGCGCAAGTGTGACGTCCTCATCGTCGGCGGCGGACCGGCCGGTTCGACCGCGGCCTGGAAGCTCAGGCGCGCCGGCGCCGACGTGCTGGTACTCGATCGCGAGCGTTTTCCGCGCGTGAAGCTGTGCGCCGGCTGGATCACGCCCGAGGTGGTGCGCGAACTGGAACTCGATCTGGCCAGCTACCCGCACCGCCTGCTGACCTTCCCGCGCCTGCGGGTGCACCTCAAGCGTCTGCACGTGCCGGTGGCGTGTGTGCAGCACTCGATCCGCCGTTTCGAGTTCGACGCCTGGCTGCTCGAGCGTTCCGGTGCGCCGGTCGAACAGCACAACGTGCGCCACATCAGCGCCGTGCCCGACGGCTACCTCATCGACGAGGCCTTCCACTGCCGATATCTGATCGGCGCGGGCGGCACGCGCTGCCCAGTGTACCGGGAGCTGTTCCGCGAGCTGAACCCGCGTGCGAGTGAGCTGCAGATCGTTACCCTCGAGCACGAGATCAAATACGACTGGCAGGACTCGGACTGCCACCTGTGGTTCTTCGAGCACGGCCTGCCCGGCTATTCCTGGTACGTGCCCAAGGAGCGCGGCTGGCTCAATGTCGGGGTGGGCGGCATCGCCGAGCGCATGACGCGCGGCGGTCACGAGATCCGCGCGCACTGGGTGCACCTCACCGACCTGCTGCAGGCTCGCCTGACTCCGGGTGCGCAGTACGATCCGACCGGCTACAGCTATTACCTGCGCGGCCGGGTGGATGTCGTGCGCCGCGACAACGCCTTCATCACCGGCGATGCGGCCGGCCTTGCCACGCGCGACCTGGGCGAGGGCATCGGGCCTGCCATCCGCAGCGGGCTGCGCGCGGCGCAGGCCATCCTTGAGGGCAAGCCCTATGAGCTCGATGACGTGACCGGTTTGAGCGTCGCCAGCATCGGCCGCAGCATGCTCGGGCGCATCATGCACGCCGGAGCCCGCCCGGGGCGCTGGCAGCGAGGCAACGGCGAAGGGAGCACAGATGGCCTACGTCACCGTGATCAATGAGCACCAGCACGTGCAGCAGATCGTCTCCGGGCACCACCACCTCACGGCCGATGAGCCGGTGGCCGCCGGCGGCAGCGATGCCGGTTTTGCGCCGCGCGAGCTGTTGCTGGCGAGTCTCGGGGCTGATACGGCGGTCGCACTGCGCAAGCATGCGGCGCACCACGACTGGACGCTCGGCAAGATCACGGTGGGTGTGCGCTGGTCGCGCGATGCCGCCGGCGCCGAGCATATCGAGCGGCGTCTGTCCTTCAGCCGCCCGCTGACGGGCGAGCAGCGCACGGAGCTGTTGGGCGTCGCGGAAGCCACCGCGGTCACCGGCCTGCTGCGAGCGGGCATCGCGATCCACTCCTCGGTGGTCGACTGACGCTCACGCGTGGCGCTACTTCATGCGTAGCGCGCCGATGTCCGCAGCGCTGGCTTCGCAGGTGCTGTCCGCGTATGGCGGGGAGCTGCAAGCCGCACCGCGCTCATTGACCGCGCTCGCCGCAGCGCTCACTTGGCGAACAGCTGTCCCTCGATGTCGCGCAGGGATTTGAACTCGAGCGCGTTGCCCGAGGGATCCAGGATGAAGAGCGTCGACTGCTCGCCGGGCGTACCGGCAAAGCGCGTGCAAGGTTCGATGACCCACTCCACCTTGTGCTGTCGCAGCCGCTCGGCGAGCTGCGTCCACTGCGCCATCGGCAGCACCACCCCGCAATGGGGCACCGGCACACCGTGGCCGTCGACCGGGTTCACGTGCGAGCCGATGCGTCCGTCGCGACCGAGATGGCGATTGAGATGACAGACGAACTGGTGGCCGTACAGATTGAAATCGACCCAGTCCGGCGCGCTGCGCCCCTCGCTGCAACCGAGAATCCCCCCGTAGAAATGCCGCGCCTCGGCGATGTCCCTGACCTGGACCGCCACGTGAAAGGGTGTGAGTCCCATACTGATCTTCCCGACGTGCGTGAGCGCGCAGAGCATAGCGTCACGGGGCCCGCGCGTCGCCGGCATTACATAATGGGCGCGCCCGGCCACCGGCCCAGATCAGGCCAGCGCCATCGGGAACGCGATTAGCAGTCCGCTGTTGTTGACTTAAGATCTGCGCGCGGCGTAGTTTTCCGCTCCTACCAATAAGACGCCTGCGCGTGAGGATGATGCGCCGGGTTTGCTGCGCGCCTCGTCTCTACCGATCAGAACAACATTGAATCCCGGGAGGGAGCTGTGAAGGTATTTACCCCGTTTAAGGTCGCTACGATCGCCGTCACTTTGTTTCTTTCAGGCAGCGCGCTGTCGGGTGCATTGACCGCGGCCCAGTTGCAGCAGTTCGGGCAGGGCGCCGACACCGATGTGATCGTCATCCTGCGCGACCAGCTGGGCACGCTGCCCCCGGTGCGCGGCGGACTCGAGGCGCGTGCCGCCGCGCTGGCGGCCGCGCAGGTGCCGCTGCAGGCGGAACTGCGCAGCGCGCAGGCGACCCGCGTGCACGGTTTCCAGCTGATCAACGCTCTGTCCGCGCGCGTCTCCCAGGCCGAGATTTCGCGTCTCGCCGCCCATCCGCTGGTGGCGGCGGTCGTGCCCGATCGCACCATCCGCGCGGTCAAGCACGGCAACGATGCCGCCTCGGGAGCTTCCGGGGCAAGTGCTGCCAGCATTTCCCCGGCCGCGACCGACGGCGGGCTGTGCAACACGCTCGAGCCGGAGGCTCTGCAGCTGACCAGTGCGGCCTTTGCCGACCCCACAGTTCCGCAGGCCCAGCAGGTCCGCGACGGCACCGGGGAGCTCGTGACCGGCAAGGGCGTCAAGGTGGCCTTCATCGCTGATGGGCTCGACACCACCGTCGCAGGCTTCACCCGTCCCGACGGCACGGCGGTGTTCTTCGACTACGAGGATTTCTCGGGCGACCCGGCCGGCACCGCCACCCCGGGCGGGGAAGCCTTTGGCGATGCGAGCTCGCTTGCCGCACAGGACAATCCGAACGGCACGCCGCTCGTCTACGACATCAGCCAGTTCGTCAATGCCGCTCATCCTTTGCCTTCACCGTGCAACATCCGCATCCGCGGCATGGCGCCCGGAGCCTCGCTCGCGGGCCTGAAGGTCTTCTCCAACCTCGGACTGACCACGACTTCGACATTCGTGCAGGCCATCGAGTGGGCGGTGCTGCAGGACAAGGTCGACGTGATCAACGAGTCCTTTGGCGGCGAGCCGCTGCCGGACAACAGCGCCGATCCGATCTCGCTGGCGGATGATGCCGCCGTGGCGGCCGGTGTCACCGTAGTGGTGAGCAGCGGCGATGCGGGCACCTACGGCTCCATCGAATCCCCGTCTTCCGATCCGGCCGTGATCGCGGCGGGTGCCACCACCCAGTATCGCTCCTACGCACAGACCGGCTCGGGGATCATTCCCCTCCTGCACCCGCCGGCCTACCTCGACAACAACATCAGCCCGTTCAGCTCGGGTGGCTTCTCCCAGGCCCAGGCGCGCACCGTGGACGTGGTCGCGCCCGGGGATCTGAGCTGGGCACTGTGCTCGACCAACGCGACCCTCTTCACCGATTGCGTGAGCTACGCCGGCACCACCACGCCGATCGAGGATTTCGGCGGCACCAGCGAATCGTCGCCTCTGACGGCAGGCGAAGCGGCGCTCGTGATCCAGGCCTACCGCAGCACGCACGGGGGCGCGACGCCGGCTCCCTCGCTGGTCAAGACGATCATCATGAGCACGGCGACCGATCTTGGCGCGCCTTCGAGCGAACAGGGCGCCGGACTGATCAACGCGCTGGCGGCGGTGAATGCCGCGCTGTCGGTGGGCGGCGCGAAGCTGCAGGGTCAGAGCGTGTTGCACTACCCGACCGCTGCCAACGCCACCGATCTGCCGGGCACCTGGGAGACGCGCTCCTTCGTGGTGACCAACTACGGCACCACGACGCAGCGCCTCGCGCCGGCGCTGCAGACGCTCGGTCCTGCGATTGCCGGCGGCACGCAGACGGTGATGCTCAATCCGGCCAGCGATCCCACCTTCCCCAATGTGACCGGCTCCCCGCGGGCCTACGTCTCGACGACCTTCACGGTTCCCGCCGGCGCGCAGCACCTGGACGCGGCGATTGCCTTCCAGACCCCGGCGGCAAGTTCGGCGACACCGATCGTCTACATCTCCCTGGTCGACCCTAAGGGTAAACAGGCGACCTACTCGGTCCCGCAGGGTTTCGGGCAGGGCTATGCGCACGTGGATGTCGTGAAGCCGGCCGCCGGGGTGTGGACCGCGTACCTCTATACGCGCATCCCCAGTCTTGCGGCGACCTATACGGGTCCTGTGATATTCAACTGGGCCGCCGAGCGCTACGTCGACCTTGGCTCGGTGTCTCCGGCTTCGCTGGCACTTGCGCCGGGGGCCACCGCGCTGCTGACCGCGCGCTTTGCCATGCCGGCTAATGCGGGTGATCTCGCTGCGGCCATCCGCTTTGCCCACAACGGCAGCGGGCCGGCACAGTCGGAGATCCCCGTGACGCTGCGCACGCTGGTGCCGATCGGCAGCAACGGCGGCAGCTTCAGCGGCGAGCTTGCCGGGGGCAACGGCCGCGCCGGCTTCGGTCCGTTCCAGACCTTCGCGTTCGATATCCCCCACGGGGCGCGCAACCTGAGTCTGAGCCTTCCGGTCTCCGACACCGGCTACCTGCTCGAGGGGCTGCTGGTGGATCCGAATGGCATGCAGCTGAGCGTGGAGCCGAACGTCAATCCGTCCGCGACGAGCGTGGTGCCCGGCCTGCAGATGTTCCGCTACAACCCGCAGCCGGGCCGCTGGAAGTTCATCCTGCTGCAGAACTACACCTCATCGGGTAACCAGGTGACGCTGCCGTTCACCGGCACGATCGGCTTCTACAGCAATGCTCAGGTAGCCTCCGCGAGCCTGCCGAACAATCCGTTCGGCTCGCTGTCGGCGAGTGCCGGGGCGGTCAGCTTCCCGATCCAAGTGACCAACAACGGTACGCAGACGCAGTGGTACTTCACGGACGCACGGCTGCGCACGCCCACGGTCGTCTCGCTCGGCACGGGCTCGGCGTGCGCAAGTCCCACGCTGCAGGGAGCCTGCGGCTTTACCTGGGTGCCTCCGGAAACGAGCGCCGTGCAATTCGTGGCGCAATCGACCGCGCCCATCAACATGGATGTCTACAACGATGTCGGCTACAACGTCGGCGTGACCGGGTCCCCCGACCTTTGGGCGCGGCCGGCCGGCACCGACACCGTGGCGGCGACGCTGTTCGTGCCCGAGGTTCCGTACGGACCGTGGATCCTGGTGCCTTCCCTGATCGGACCTTATGGACCCAGCGGGGCCTCGACGACCACGCCGGTCACCACCGCGGCTGCGGCGCTGATGCGGCCGTTCGACGCTTCCGTGGCCTCGACCAGCGGTAACGCCTGGGCGGACCTGGTGACCGGGACCAGCACCTTCAATCCGCTGGTGCTCGCGCCCGGCCAGAGCGGAACCATCACGGTGACGATCACCCCGAACGCTGCGCAGGTCGGCAGCACGGTGAGCGGGTACGTGTACATCGACACCTACAATGAGACGGTGGCCAGCGGTGATGAGGTAGTACGGCTTCCGTACATCTACACGGTCGCGCCGTAGCCATCGCCTTTTCGGTGGCCCGGCCGGAGCAACACTCCGGCCGGGCCTCACGGGCCGCGTCCTGAAGATCTGAGACCAACCCAGGGATCAGCCGACGCTGCGCGGGGCAGCGGGGGCTGGCGCGTGGCCCACTTGCGCAAGCCGATCCCTCGCCGCATCGATCGGCGGCGGCCCGCGACCCTTTAAGCGCAGCACGCGCGTGCGGGTTGTCGGAAAGCTCGCAGTCCTGGAAGGCGCTCGCCGCTAGGATGTGGGTGCAGCCCACTGTCGCTCTGTCAGTCCGTGTCTCAGATGTGCACGCTCATGCGTGCAGGGCGGGGGGTCGTCATCTCAACGCTGGCTTCGTCTATGATAACGAGGCCCGCTGCATTGCGGCAGCGTGACTAAGCCGAGCCGCGACGTGACTCCCACAACACAACACGCCCTTGTCACCGTCGCGATCATCGCACTGATCGCGTGGCGTCTGTATTCGCGCGTCCGTCGCAGCATCGGACGGCAGCGCCTTTCGGCCGTGCGTCCCTGGATTACTCTGACCGTGTTCCCGCTGCTGTTGCTGCTGCTGTCTTTTTCATTGCGCGCGCAGCCGCTCACTGAAATGAGTCTGGCGGCAGGACTGGCGGCTGGCATCGCGCTCGGGCTGCTCGGACTTCGGCTGACGCGCTTTGAGGCTTCCGCGCGGGGGCTGTTCTACACGCCGAGCGCGCACCTGGGCATCGCGCTCTCACTTCTTCTCGTGTGCCGCATCGCCTATCGCTTCATGGTCAACGGCCTGCCGGGTTCCGCGGGCGGGCCGCCGCCGGCGACCGCCCTCACACCCCTGACACTGCTGATCCTCGGCACGCTCGCCGGCTATTACTGCACCTATGCGATCGGGCTGCTGCGCTGGTCGTTTCGAAGCCGCAGCGCGGCTGCGGCGACGCAGCCCTGAGTCTTCAGCGCTCGTACCTTATAAAGGAGGTGCGGCGGGCGAGGGTGTCGTACAGGGCACGGCCGTCGGCGTTGAATTCCTGGGTCATCCAGTAGACCGAGCCTGCCTGGGCGAGATCGGCCGCGGCATAAACGGCGTGGATCAACGCGCGCCCCGCTCCCTGTCCGCGTACCGCCGGATCGACGAACAGGTCTTCGAGGTAGCAGATGTCCGGCGCCGACCAGCTCGAGGCATGAAACAGATAATGGGCGAAGCCTAAGAGCCTGCCGTCACGTTGCGCGACGATGCCGTGCGACTGCCGGGCGCCCTCGACCAGTCGGGCGAAGGTACCGTCGGTGATTTCCGGCGCAAGACTCTGGCGATAAAAGCGCAGGTACCCCTGCCACAGCGCCTGCCACTGGGTGCGATCAGTCATTTTTAAGGGTCTGATTTCGAGCATCGGAACCTCTTTAAGATCGGTCGATCACGGCATGCTGCGATGTCCGCAGCGTCGCGTCCATATGCGCGCCGGGCGGCGGAGAGCCCGCTGCGCACGAGGACGCCGTGGACGGTGCCGCGGGCAAGTCGGTATAAGGTTACCTCGCTGCCGCCACGCGAAGCGGCTCATCATGACCTGGTCAAGGTGCTGACACTATGGCGCGAGACCCCGGCCTGAACACACGTTGCGTGCACAGCGCCCGCACGGCTGATCCGAGCACCGGTGCGGTCGCCCAGCCGATCTACCTTTCGACCACCTTTGAACGCGACGCGGACGGCGGCTACGCACGCGGCTACCAGTACAGCCGTGAGGGAACGCCGAACCGTGCGGCGCTGGAAAGGTGCGTGGCGGCGCTGGAGGGCGGCGTCGGCGCGCTGGCGTTCTCCTCCGGACTGGCCGTCAACATGGCCCTGCTCGAGCTTCTGAATGCCGGCGATCACCTGGTCGCGCCGATCGAGGGCTATTACGGCACGCTCCGGCAATTCCGCGAGCACGCCGCGCGGCGCGGGATTGGCGTGGCCTTTGCCGATTTCACCACTCCCGCGAGCGTTCGGGCGGCCGTGACACCTGCGACACGGATGATCTGGATCGAGACGCCCGCTAACCCTTTGCTGAGCATCACCGATCTTGCGCAGGTGTGCGCCATCGGCCGGGAATCCAAAGCGTGGGTGGTGTGCGATAACACCTTCGCCACACCGATCTGCCAGCGGCCGCTCGATTTCGGTGTCGACCTCATCGTCCACAGCGGCACCAAGTACTTCGGCGGACACAGCGATGTCCTGAGCGGCCTTTTGGTGGTGGGCCAGGACGAGGCCCTGCTCACGCACCTGCGCGACTGGCAAAGACTCGCCGGAGTCGGGCTTGCGCCGTTTGACTGCTGGCTGCTGAGGCGCAGCATCGCTACCTTGGGACTCAGGGTCCGCGCGCAGTGCGCCAATGCGCTGCGTATCGGGGAGTTCCTGGCATCGCACCCGGCCGTGGAGCACGTGTACTACCCCGGGCTGAGCGACCACCCCGGGCATGCGTTGGCCCGTGCGCAGATGCGCGGCGGATTCGGGGCGGTCGTTTCCTTTTGCATCATCGGCGGCAGCGCGGAAGCCATCGCCGTCACCACCCGCACGCGCCTCTTCACCCGCGCCACCAGCCTCGGCGCGGTCGAAAGCCTGATCGAGCATCGCGCCTCCGTCGAAGGCCCGGGCACGGCCGCGCCGCAGAATCTGCTGCGTCTTTCCATCGGGATCGAGGACGCCGAGGACCTGATCGACGATCTGGACCAGGCGCTCAGATGAGCCGCTTTGCCCTCGCCGCCATGGCGACCCACGGCTCGAAAGCCGCGTTGCGATGGCTCGCACCGAAGGACTGTTAGACTGCTGATTCCGAACCAAGAAAGCGTCAAAGGGGAAAGCATGCCGATCCGTCGAACTTGCGCCACGCTGCTGTCACTGTGTGCCGCGCTCGTTTCGCTGCACGCGGCGCGCGCTCAGGCACCCGTGCCGGCCCACCAGGCGCTGGCGGCGCTGGCGCAGGACATGACTTATGAGAGTGCGCGTCTTTACCCCATGCAGGCGACGGCGCTGGGGATCGCAGGTCATGACGGCGAACTCGAATCGTCCAGCGAGGCGTTCAGGGCCGCCTACGTCGCGCGTCTGCAGCAATGGAAAGCCAGGCTCGGCTCGATCACTGCCCGGTTCGATGCCCACACCTCGCTGGTGGATCGCGACGATGCGTTGCTCCTGCAAGCCCAGCTCGCCGCCAATCTCAACGCTCTGTCGGTCTACCAGTTCGATCGCAAGGATTACAGCGCGCCGGCCAACAACGTGGTCAGCGCCGTCTTCACCCAGTTCCAGCATCTGCCGATCCCGGGCCAGGAAGGCGCCAGCGCGGCGGATCTACAGCACGCCTGGGCGGACATTACCAGCCGCCTGGCAAAGGCGCCGGCCTACATCACGGCAGCTGATGGCCTGGTGACCCTGCCGTGTCATCTGTTCGGGGTCGTGGGCGCCAAGCAGCTCGCGGCAGCTCCGGACTTTCTCAATGCCGCGCTGAGCGAAGCTGCGCGCAAACAGCTCGGTGAGAAGTCGAGTGAGTACGCGGGGTTCGTCAAGGCGCGCGATGCGACCCTGGCCGCGATTGCGCAAGCGAAGAAATTCATCGATGCGCATGTGTCGACGTGGCCGGAGAACTTTGCGATGGGGCGCAAAGCCTACGACCGCATGCTCAAGGATGAGCAGCTGCTGCCCTTTGATGCGACCGCGGTGGAGGGGATCGGCCACGACATGCTGGCGCACGGCTGGGCCGAACAGGCGTGGCTGCAGGATATTTCCCGGCGCACAGGAGTTGCGCTCGGCGCGCCCAGCGGCGGTGGCCTGGCTCCGGGCGGCGCAGCCCTGATCGGTTACTACCAGGAGCGCATCGCGGAGCTGCGTAAGTTCGTGACGAGCGAGGACGTGGTCACGGTCCCAAGCTGGCTCGGCAGCATGCAGATCATGGAGACTCCATCGTTCCTGCAGCCCGTGTCGCCCGGCGCCTCGATGAATCCTCCGCGGCTGTTTTCCGCATCCACCACGGGCTATTACTACATCACCCCGCCGAAATCCCTGGCGGAGGCGGCCGCGCGCCTCGATGTGAACGAGGACTTCGATCGCGACCGCATCCTGTCCACCGCGGCACACGAAGCCCTGCCGGGTCATTTCATGCAGCTGTCGATCGCCAAGCGACATCCCGACTTCGTTCGCAAGATCCAGGTGAGCGGGGTATTCGCGGAAGGCTGGGCCTTCTATGGCGAGGAAATGTTCGTGCGGCTCGGGCTGTACGGCTCGCGCCTCGATGGCCGGCTCATGACCGCGACCTGGGAGCGCGTGCGCGGCGCGCGCGCGATCGTCGATCCAAAGCTTGCGAGCGGGGAGTGGAGCTACGAGCAGGCGGTGGATTTCTTTGCCACCGAAACCGGCTTCAGCAAAGAGCAGGCGCAGGCTTCGGTGGCATCCATCGCCGAGGGACCGGGCTACTTCATCGCCTACTCGGTCGGGCGGCTGCAGATCGAGAACCTGCTGGCCGACTACATGCGCCGGATGGGCACCCGCGGCTCGTTGCGCGACTTTCATGACCGGCTGCTTTCCTACGGCACGACACCGCTTGCGATCGTGGGCCCCGAACTGCTGGCGGATCTGGACAAGCCGGCCAGCGCGGTGCGGGCTGCTGCGAATTACTAGGCGGCATTCATCGCCGCTCCGCCCCGGCAAGGGCCGCGGCGGTCGGCGGCGCGCCGCTCAACGGCTTCGCTTACCCAGCGCGCTGTCGAGTATCATTTGCGCTCTCACCCTGCGCGGGGCGCAATGCCGGCGTTTGCCGCGGACGAACTTCACTTGAATTCACCAAGCGCTCAGCCTCCCGAATAAAAATGCCCGATGCCTCGACGCTGCCGCTGTTCCGTGTCGTTGGCTTCTCCGGCCACCGCCAGCTTGCCGACCCGATCGGTACCGCGCGCGCCATTACCGCAGCGCTCGCGCTGTTGCGCCAGGAGGCGCCCGGTGAATGGATCGGGTTGTCCTCGGTCGCCACCGGCAGCGATCAGCTGTTTGTCGAGCAGGTCATGAATCTCGGGCTGTCTTGGCACGCCATCCTGCCGCTGCCGCGGGCGGAGTTCGAGAAGGACTTCGCGCCCGCCGATTGGGTCAACGTCGAGCGGCTGTTGACGCGCGCCGGTCATTTGCTCGTGATCAATGAAAACGGATCACGTGAGGATGCGTATCTTGATTGCGGAATGGAAACCGTCAATGGCGCCGACGTGCTGATCGCGCTATGGGACGGCGAGGCCGCACGCGGTAAGGGCGGCACGGCGGACGTGGTCGAGTATGCAAAATCGATCGGCAAGCCGATGCTGATCCTCGATGCCGCCACACTCGAGATGCGCAAGGAGAACTGGACAGCGCTCGATCAGGCCGATACCGGGCTCGTCGAGTTGAACCGGCTGCCGGAGGTGACGGGCGGGCTGAGCGTCAACCCCTTCAAGGCGCCCGAGGGTATCTACCGGTTCCAACAAAAATGCGATGCGGCGGCGAGCCACGGCGCCCCGCAGTTCCGTCGCCTCATCGTGTCGACCGTGCTGTTGCACGTGCTCGCCACGCTCATCGCCGCTACCGCGCTGGTGTATGCACTGCAGAACCAGGTGCTGCCGTGGGCAAAATTAATCTGTCTTGCCGGTGCATTGGCAGTTGCGATCGTCCTGCGCCGTCATGCCCATTCGCACAGTAACTGGGTGCGCTGCCGGCTGGCGGCGGAGTTTTGCCGCTCGGCGCTCGCCACCTGGGGGTTGCCCCGGGCGGCACCGCTGTTTCAGGACCTGAACCTGCCGGTCATACGCGGGCTGACCCGCTCGCTGCACATCCTGCACAGTCGCTACTCGGCGGCACGGCCGGTATCGATGGCTGAGTTCAAGGAGGTCTACGTCGCGCAACGCGTCGACGACCAGCTGACCTATTACCAGCGACAGGAGGCGCGCGCGTTGCCGCTGTTCAGGCGCCTGAGGATGGGATTCTGGATCACCACCATCCTTGCGCTGCTGTGCGCCTTGACCTACGCGATCGCTTACACCCTGCGCGTTGCGACACCGGAGTGGCTGCAGACCACAGTGTTCCACTTCGCGCCGATTGCACTGCCGGTCGTGGCGGCCGCTTTCATTTCCTTGATTTCCATCAATGACCTGCAACGGCGCGTGTCGCGTTATCGCGAGATGCAGCTGATGCTCGCGGACAGCCGAAAGCAGGTGACGTTTTGTCAGACCTGGAACAGCCTGGAGCGGGTGGTCCTGCGCACCGAACACGCACTGCTGCAGGAGGTGCTCGAATGGCACTCGATTACAAGCTTCACCGAATCGCACTGAAGTTGGCGTTGCGCGATCCGTGCATCACTGCGCGGTGCCGGGCCCCTCATTCGCCGTCGCGGGCAGCAGACGGTTGCTGAGGGTGCCGATCCCCTCGATGCTGATCTCGACCGTGGCGCCGTCCTTGATCGACCCGACACCCAGGGAAGTCCCGCAGGCGATCACATCCCCGGGCAAGAGCGTCATGTCGTGGGATATCTGGCTGACCTGCTCGAGCGGCGAAAGAATCATGTCGGACAGCGGGTAGTTCTGCCGTTCGGTGCCGTCGAGCCGCGTCGTCACTCGCGCGGCAGCCCAGTCAAACTCGGTGGCGATGAGAGGGCCCACGCAGCCGAAGCTGTCGAAGCCTTTGCTGCGGCACCATTGCGCGAAGTCGGGGCTCTCGTTCAGCAGTTCAATGGCCGTGACATCGTTGACGCAGGTGTAGCCGAAGATGCAGCCGGCGGCCTCGCTCACCGCAACGTTCTTGCAGCGGCGGCCGATGACGATTCCGAGCTCCCCCTCGTAGACGATCTTTCCCGCATACGCGGCGGGCCGTTCGATCGGCTGGCCGGGTCCGATGGCACAGCTGCCGGGTTTGATGAAAAACAGCGGGTGCACGGGCGCCGCCTTGGCCAGTTTGACAGCCAGGGCATGGAAGTTGTTCCACAGTCCCACGATCTTCGATGGCACGCACGGGGCGAGCAGCGTCACGGTATCGAGCGGCAACGTCCGCCCGCTCGGGCGCGGCGACTCATACAGGTCGCCGGAAAATTCCCTGATGCCATCGCTACCGAGTATGCCAAAGCCGATGCGACCCTCGAGGCAGCGGAAGCGCAGCCAGTGGACTCCGCAGACCGTCATGGCACTCAGCTCACCCAGGGTAGTTTCGCAAAGTATGCCACGGGCTTGGCCCGGCAGGACACGCAGCCACGCTAGGCGCGCGGAGCTGCTCATCACGCCGGCCGCGCCTGCCGCCATAATAAGCGTGCGGCAGTTTTCGGCTCGGAGGCAGCCTAAGCCTCTGGGACATTCATGAGCGGTCAGGGTTGGCGATGCAGCACTGCGTTGAATTCTGCATTGGCGTCGATACCGGCGGCACCTATACCGATGCCGTCGTGCTCGATGGGAAGCGGCACGTCGTGGCGAGCGCGAAATCCCTGACGACGCCCTGGGATCTGTCGGTCGGCCTCGAAGCGGCGATCCGCGCGGTGCTCACCGCCATGCCCGAGGCTGCACGGCGCGAGCAGGTCTCGCTGGTGTGCGTGTCGACGACGCTTGCCACCAACGCCGTGGTGGAGGCTCGCTTCAGCCCGATCTGCACGCTGCTGATCGGCTTCGATGAGGCGATGGTCGAGCCTTCCGGTCTTAAGCGCGGAGCAGGGGGCATCATCGTGCGCGTTGGCGGCGGCCACGATGCCACCGGCGCGGAAGCCGAGCCGCTTGATGAGGCGGCGATCGATGCGGCGGTGAGCGAATTCGGCCCGCAGGTCGAGGCCTTTGCGGTGGCTTCGGTGTTTTCCGTGCGAAATCCCGCCCACGAGCGGCGGGCACGGGAGCGGATCCGCTTGCGCTGTGCCAAGCCGGTCACCTGCAGCTACGAGTTGAGTTCGCAGCTCGACGCGCCCAAGCGGGCATTGACGGCCGCGCTCAATGCACGGCTGACGCCGCAGATCGCACACCTGCTGGAGGCTCTGGGTCAGGTACTCGGGCGCGAGGAGATCTCGGCTCCGGTGATGATCGTCAAAGGGGACGGCAGCCTCATGCGGGCTGAAGTGGCGCTCGAGTACCCGGTCGAGACGGTGTTGTCGGGTCCGGCGGCGAGCGTCGTGGGCGCCGGCTTCCTCGGCGGACTTGAGGACTTCCTGGTCGCGGATATGGGCGGGACCACGACCGACGTCGCGATCGTCGCTGGTGGCCGCCTGGTCATTCGTGCCGACGGCGCCGTGATCGGCGGATGGCGAACCATGATCGAGGCGATCGACGTTCACACCCGTGGCCTCGGCGGCGACAGCGAGGTGTGCCTTGATCGAGGCGGGCGGCTTGCCATCGGCCCGCGCAAGGCGATGCCCTTGAGTCTTCTCGCCGAGCAGTTTCCCGGCGTGCTGTCGGAGCTGCGCCAGCTCTCGGCCGAGGAGCACCCGCTGGCCGGTGCCACACAGTTCGCCTTTCGCAATCCGGGTCGCCATCCCGGTGAACATCTCGACCGCATCGAGCGGCGAATCTGGGATGCGCTCGGATCATCCCCGCGTCGCCTCGGGGTGGTCGCCCGCACGGGCGGGGGATTTGAGGCACTGCGGCGCCTGGTCGACCGCGGACTTGCGACCTTTGCCGCCTTCACTCCGAGTGATGCGATGCACGTGCTCGGACGCCAGCACGGCTGGAACGTCGAGGCGGCGCGGCTCGGGGCCACGGTTCTTGCGATCGAGGAGCGTAACGCGACCGCGCGCCGGGAGCGGGACACGCCGCAAGGCATCTGCGAGCGCACCTATCAACACCTCGTTCGGGAGGCTGGCCGGGTTGTGCTCGAGAGCGCGCTGGCCCACGACCCGGGGCTTGAAGCGAAGAACGGCCAGTGGGGGCCTCTTGGCCTGCTGCTCGAGGGGCAAATTGCCGGGCGGCCATTCTCCCGCGTCCTCGATGCACGACTACGACTCGCCACCCCTCTGGTCGCCATCGGCGCTCCTGCCGCAGCTTACTTCCCCGAAGTCGCGCGCCGGCTGGGCGCGCAGCTGCTGGTGCCCGAGCATGCAGCCGTCTGCAATGCGGTCGGCGCCGCCGTCGGGCTCGTTTCCGAGACCTGCGAGGTGCTGGTGAACCAGCCGACGTTCAAGGTCTTTCGTGTGCACGATCCGGCCGGCAGTCGCGATTACAGCGAGGCGCACGAGGCGATCGAGGACGCCAAGCGCACCTCGCGGGAGCTCGCGCTCGCGGCGGTGCGCCGCGCAGGTGCCCGTGATGCGCAGGTGGAGACTTCCGTCACGCAGCGCGGCGCCAACGCCGGATCTGCCAGCGAATATCTGGCCGAGGCGACCGTGCATTCCAGGGCAACCGGGCGACCCTCGACCGCTCGCTCGCCGTAGATCTCACACGGCGTTGGAGGAGAAGCGCAGGCCGAAGGGATCGCCCGAAGGCGCGCCGCGCTGGCGCCGACTCAAGGCCCGGTCAGAAACTTGACCACGCTGCCGATCACCACGATGGCAGTGCTCAGGGCGACGGGTACTCCGATGTACAACGCCAGGAGGATGAGGAGCCCTCCGGGAGCGGTACGGGTCGAAGAACGAGCGTACATTCTGGCGCGGTGGCTTGGCGTTGCGCGCGAATCCTTGATGCCGTGCCAGATGAGGAAGGACATCAGCAGTGCGAGCGCAATCTCGATGACGATGAGCAGCATCGGAAACTACTCCTTGGCGCGCTGCGCGCCCATTGCGACGCTGCCCCGGGCATGCTCGGCCGTCGCGTTCGCTGCCCGCGCCCCGTAGCGCGCCTGCGCCTTCTTGGCGGAGTGACGCTCCAGATCCCACATGAGCGTGGGTCGCCCGCGCAGGTACCTGAGCGTCGTGCGACGCTGTCTGAGCCACTGGATGGCACTCAGTATGAGGCTGGCCAGAATGACTCCGAGGGCGATGTCGATGATGAGTGGCATGGCAACTTCCTACGCTGCCCGTACGAGGCAGCTCCTGAAGCTTCCGTGCGGACCGGGAACCCCGCGCTGAGGTGAACCGCGCGCCTGCCGGCGCAGTGCGGCGATCACGACACAGGACTCGAGCTCGACGACACTGAGGAGGGGAGTCACGCCTCCTCCCTGCGCTGCAAGTGGTTGATGAGATAGTCGAGTCTTGAGCAGACAGCGCTGCTCAGCCGGCCGATGAGCCGGTCCAGCCACAAACACGCACCGACGGCGCCAAGCACGATGAGGGTGGCGAGTTGCATCGCTAGGCCTTGGAGCGCTTGGCCGCGCGCGCCTTGGCGGCCAGCGCCGCCAGGCGTTTGTAATGCGCGGAGTTGCCGCGACGCTTGGCCTTGCCGATGCCTGCTTTTCCGCCCCGTCTTCCCAGGGCCGCTGCTGCTTTATTGATCATTCTTACACGGTAGCGCTCCGCAAGCGGTTGCGAAGTGTATTTGACAAAAGCGGCAACGGCTTGCGCAGACTGTGAAGCAGGTCTGGGGGCAATCGTGGTAATCGGCGCCAGCAACCGGCACAGCGGCGTGCTGTGGCGGCGGAATGGTGAGTCGGCGGTAGCGCGTGTCAGGCTTTCCAACAGGCGCCCACCGGTTGCCAAACTGCGATGCGCAAAACGGGCTTCGGTCATGCGGTGGCCGATGACGAGGCGCCGCCACACGCTGTCCCGGCAACCCTCAGATGAATCGTCGCGATCGAAGCGTGAGCTTTTATCCGGCGCGCACCTGGGGCGGCCCAATCATGCTGAGACCGCCGGCGAGCGATTTGGGAACCGTCCGAACGTGGTCTGAATCACGACTGTTGCGCCACCTCGGGACGTTAGCGCTTCAGGGAATTGCGCGCGCAGTGCGCATCGCCTTGTGCCGCCCAGGCAGCTTCCGTATATTTGAGCATCAGACGTCGCCAAAGATCCGCCAGGGGTGCGAATGACCCATCGAGCTGCAGCAGGCGTCGTTCGCGATTCAATTGTTGCCTATCTGAGGGCCGCCCAGAGCGCATCGATCGCCGAGATCAAGCAAGCGCTAAGTGCGCGCATCGGAGACGTTGCGGCATCCTCGCTCCGCGCCTATCTGAATTTAAACACGCCGCAGCTCTTTGAACGCGCGGCGCGCGGACACTACAAGCTCAGAAGCGGCAAGGCAGCCTCGAATGTGGCGGCTGCCGTAACCGTCGGTAACGCGCGGCTCTACCACGCCAGCTGTTTCGATTGGATGCGCCAGTGTGAGCCGCGCTCGGTCCACGCCATCGTGACAGATCCCCCGTACGGGCTGCTCGAATACTCCGCTAACGAGCAGGCAAAGCTTCGTAACGGGCGCGGGGGCGTCTGGCGTATCCCGCCTTCCTTCGACGGACATCAGCGTGCGCCGCTCCCGCGTTTCACGATCCTGAGTGATGGCGATCGCGCGGCGCTGCACGACTTTTTCTTCGAGTTCGGCAAGCTCGCGGTGCGCGTGACGGTACCGGGCGCCAATGTCGTGGTTGCGAGCAACCCCTTGCTGGTTCATGTGGCGGCCCACGCCATGAGCCTCGCCGGGCTTCAGATGCGCGGCTACCTCGTACGCCTTGTAATGACCATGCGCGGTGGCGATCGACCGAAGAATGCCCACCGGGAGTTCCCGGACATCAGCGTGATGCCGCGCTCCATGTTCGAGCCGTGGCTGATCTTAAGGCGTCCGCTGGATGGCCGGGTTCAGGATAATCTGCGAAGCTGGCAGACCGGCGGATTTCGGCGCCCCTCGGCCGAGCGTCCGTTCGGGGACGTCATTCGCTCACATCCCACTCCGCGTGCAGAGCGCGCTATCGCCCCGCACCCCTCGTTGAAGCCGCAGGCGTTTCTCAGAACCGTCATCCGCGCCGTGCTGCCGCGCGCCGAGGGTGTGGTGCTCGACCCCTTCGCGGGTTCCGGATCAACGCTCGCGGCCTGCAATGCGGTTGGGTATCCAAGCATTGGCGTCGAGCGCGATGTGCAATACATTCGAATGGCACGCAAGGCCATACCCGCACTCAGCATGTCGCCAGGCAGAACTCCGCGACCCGCGGCGAAATCGCAAGATTCGCGGCGTTGCTGAACGGAAAGATCCGTCGACCACGGGGGAGGGGGCGACGATGGTCTGGATCAGTGATCGTTGCTTCATCATCTGCGAGCTGCCCCCGCTCGGGATGCCGGCAGTTCTCGCGCGCTCCATACCTACCAGGACCGTCTACCTGGCTGATTCAAGCTGTTCAAGGATCTGGCGGCAGATAAGAAGTATCACCCGCAGTGGTGAGGTGTTCGATGTGTCAATGCTTACGGGTTCGCCGTACGACCACACGGCGGCGGTTTCGGCGCAATTCATGGCACCTGCGTCGCTGTCTGGTGATACCTTGTCGATTGACTGCAGGTATTGCGAAGCCGCCGCGGTTTATACCTCGGAGGCATGACCTTTGTATCGGGAGACTAGCGATGATCAAGGTAAGCGTGATGTATCCGAATACCCCAGGGGCTCGATTTGACCATGGCTACTACCGGGACACGCATATGCCGCTGGTAAAAGCCAGGATGGGCAGTAACTGCAAGTACTACACGGTAGACAGGGGCCTGGGGGGTGGGACGCCCGGCGCACCGGCCACGTACGTTGGCATGTGTCACATCTACTGTGATTCAGTTGAGTCATTCCAGGCGGGATTTGGCCCGCACGCGACGGAGATCATGGCAGACATCCCGAAGTACACGGATCTGACTCCGGTGATTCAGATCAGCGAGGTGGTCGTCGGCTAGCTCGCGGATACGTTTTTGAGCTTGACCCAGGTGGCGCGCTTCTTTCTTTGGTGAGGTTGGTTGAAGATTCCCGGTATTTTGGGCGGCGTTCCTCATGCTGGCCCCTGGCCTGCAGCTAGGGCATAAATATATTAAATGCCTTATACGGCATTTAAAGGCATACCGCCCGAGCCGCCCCCTCGCATCACGGTGCCTGGAAGTGTGATCCACTCCGTTGCGCGAACCAGCGAAGTATCCTCTGATCGTACCGACGCCACCTCCCGGGCATCCGTTGCCGCCCGCGCCCCGCATGCTTTATCGCAGCTCAATCACTTAAGCTGATCTAGGAAGCGCATTCGTGATTCCACTGAACGTTCCGCAGGCACTGACACCACGCGCATTCTGGTACGTGGCCCTGAGGACACTCTTAGTGTCTCTGCTCGCCTTGGGTCTAGGCAAGCTGGTCGCATTGGGTGCGAACTCTCCGCATGCGACCTGTCGTGGCGCGCTGTGCGGAACGATCACCGGATCGCACCTGGCCGGCTTCATCTATCTATTCGCCGCATTCCTTGCGGTCCGCGCTTTGGTGAACTTCAGATCGCTGTCTTTCGTGCTCACTGACAAGAGCATCAGCATCAGCTCGGGCGTGCTGTTTCGCAATTCCTGCACCATTCGATTCGATCGCATTCAGGATGTGCGCGTGGTCCGCGATCCGCTGCATCTGTTGCTGGGGCTCAGGTCGGTGGCCATCTGGACGGCATCGCCAGATCAGCGCGTAGGAAATTCAAAACGCGCCGATGGGCTCCTCGTGCTCGATGCAGACGAGGCGGATTGGCTCAAGGATTATTTGTCCGATCCAGGGCAGGCAGCGCGACTGCCGGTCGCCACCGGCAGCGGCAGCGCAGTACCGACGGCCCTAGTCTGCACGGGCGCGGGAACGGGTATCGGAGCATTTGCAGCCGTGGGCGCCATTGTCGTCTTGGCGCTCGTGGCTCTTTGGCACGGGACACCTTCCTCTAGCTCTGCATCGACCACCAGCGCGCCGACGGCGTCTGTCTTCGCGGGCACGCCGAGTACCAGTTCGGCCGCAGGGTCGACCGGCAGCCCCGCGCCGTCACCGCATCCCGATGTCCAGCATCCCTCACCGGTAACCGAGGCGTTCAATTCTCAGCTTGCGCTTGTCTGTGCCATTCATCAGGGCAGCCCGGCGGGCATGACCGCCTGCGCCGAACTCGGCGAAGCGCGCCGCTGTCAGCAAGAGTCGGCATACCCGTCGCAACCTACCCAACAGCAGGCGGTATTCACGGTCGTGAACCGCAGTCGCGAGACGGTCAAGTTCTTCTGGCTCGACCGCTCTGGCGCGCGGGCACTCTATTCGTCGCTTGCGCCGGGAGGGCATGTGGATCAGCAGACCCGCGTCGGCGCGCACTGGCTGGTCTCGACTGAGGGCGGTCGCTGCATCGGTATCTTCAACGCCGCAACGATGGCCATCGGGATCTACTGACACAAGGACGATAACTGCGCTACCGATTCGAGCGCAGCGCTGCCAGAACGCGGAATCACTTGCCTCCCGCGCCGTCGCGGCCGGACCATCACAAGCGGCCGCGAGTGAATCCGCCGGGGGCGACCAATCCTATCCGCTCAACAATTGGCGGTGGCGCGGTGCGTCCCGCTGACCCCGGCGTGAGCGTTGTTGGTGCAGCGTGGATGACTGAGCCAGTCGCAGGAGGTGACTGCCCGTTGTTCGCTGTGACTGTCCGCGAAGTCACCTTGCGGAGTTAATCGAGGACTCCAGCGTTGTTTGACCCCGAGGCCCGCGCGCCCGCGGGTCCAAAGCTGTCGATCGTCGGTCGGATGGCACTCGGCGCCGGCGGCATCGCGGCAATGGTGCTGCTCGCCTGCGCGCTCGGCTGACCCTCACTCAGGCGCGTACTGCCCGGCGCTGTGGACGCGAGTAGAAACGGAACGATTCTCGTGAGAGGACCGAAAACACTTTCACGGCTCACAAGTGTGCTTGAGGTAGAGGTCCTGGTGTGTCAATACCCTCGCCAAGTCCATTGATGGCGACGGCGGTTTCCGGCAACGTGCGGCTCAACAATCGCGGGAGTTGAGCGGCAATCACCGGACGACTGAAATAGTAGCCTTGCCCCTCGGGGCAGCCGCGCTCCTGAAGAAAAGTGAGCTGCTCTCGTGTTTCCACACCTTCCGCCACAACCCGCATATGCAGACTATTCCCCATGCCAATCACCGCGCTGACGATACCGGCAGCGTCGGCATGCGTAGTGAGATCGCGTACGAATGACTGATCGATCTTCAAAGTATCGATCGGAAAGCGCTGCAGGCGGCTTAGGCTTGAGTAGCCGGTACCGAAATCATCGAGCGCGAGCGTCACGCCGAGGTCTTTGAGAGCCTCTAGCACTGCCGCGGTGACCATCGTGTCCTGCATCAAGAAGGTTTCGGTCAGCTCGAGTTCCAGACAACACGGCTCAAGGTCCGCTTTTTGCAGGATCGCGCGCACGGTTGCAACGAAATCTCTATCGCGCAATTCCAGCGGCGAGACGTTGATCGCGATACGTATCGGTGGCAGACCTGCGTCCCTCCAGGCCCGGCTTTGGCGGCAGGCTTCGCCCAGGACCCATCGGCCGATCGGCACGATGGCACCACAGGCTTCCGCGACCGGTATGAATTGCGCGGGTGGCACGAGGCCGCGCTGTGGATGGCGCCAGCGGATAAGTGCTTCGACGGCCGTGATCGCGCCTGTCTCAAGACTCACTTTCGGCTGGTAATGCAGTTCAAATTCCCGGTTCTCTAAAGCCCGGCGCAGATCCACTTCGAGGGACTGCCGCTCGAGCGCGCACACGTTCATGTCCGACTTGAAGAACTGATAGGTGTTTCGCCCACTATCCTTGGCGTGGTACATCGCGAAATCCGCGTTCTTCATCAAGGTCTCCGCCTCCGTCCCGTCAGCCGGATAAGTGGCGATACCTATGCTTGCAGTGAGGTGCAGGTCATGCTGGTCGATACGGTGCAGCGTGCGCACAGCCTGGAGTATTTTTTCCGCACTGACGGCGCCATCCTGCGCGCCCGCCACCTCCGAGAGCAGGATCACGAATTCATCGCCTCCTTGCCGGCTGACCGTGTCCGAGGCGCGCACGGAAGCGAGCAACCGGCTGGCCACGGACTGCAACACGCGATCGGCCATGGCGTGGCCCAGGGAGTCGTTGACGTACTTGAAGCGATCCAGGTCCAGATATAGCACCGCGAGCTTCCGCCGGTAACGGTGAGCGGCCGCGATTGCATCCGTTAGCCTGGCGCTAAACAATGTTCGGTTGGGTAAATCGGTGAGGCCGTCGTGCTGGGCAAGATGTATCATTTTGCTCGACAGTGCCCGAGTTGTGCTCACGTCGTGGAACACCATGACCGCGCCGGTCACCTGTCCGTGACGGTCGTGGATGGGTGCAGTTGAATCTTCGATCGCGGCTTCAACTCCGTCGCGCCGGACTAGGACGCAGTTCGGGGTAAGGGCTACGATCCTGTTGTCCTGAATCGCCAACGGCATGGGATTCTGCACAGCCTCGCGAGTCGTGACATCGATAATTCGAAACACCTCCGCAACCTGACGACCTACCGCCTCGGCCCGCGACCAGCCCGTCAGGCCCTCGGCGACGACATTGAGATAGGTCACCTTCGCCCAGACGTCGGTGCTCATGACCGCATCGCCGATGGAGTTGAGCGTGATCTGCGCGCGTTCTTTTTCGTTGAACAACGCTTCGGCGATCGCTGCGCGCTCGATCATACTGCCCAGGGTTTTCGACAACAGGTACGCGTCGAGGTGGTTCTTCAGGAGATAATCCTGCGCTCCACGCTGCACCGCCAACTTGGCGACTTCCTCATCTTTCGCAGCACTGAGGACCAGGATGGGAATCTGCGGCGCGGCAGCAAAGAGCTGATCGAAGGTCTCAATCCCCTGACAATCGGGCAGGTAGAGGTCCACCAACACAGCTTCTATACCACCCGTTGGTTGTTTTCGCTCCTGAGCTAGCCGTTTCAGACCCGCAGAGCACTTTCTGACCCATTCGACTTGGAAGGACCCCTTCAGCGCGCTTCGAACCGCCTTGGCATCGATGGGATCGTCCTGAACCAGAACTACGTTTCTTGGACACATGAGCCTTCCGCGCCTCAAAGCCTTCGGTTGCTGGATTCAAACTCGCTGCCACGCAGCGGACGGTGCGGTAACGTACGCATCGAAAGTCATTATTCGTCAACATGCGACTTCTATCACACAGTGCGCAGCATCATCTCCCGGCTTGCCAAGATGCAATGCCATTCCTACGAGAAGCGGGGAATGCAGCATGGGCCCGACATCACAAACAAGACGGGACCGGAACAGGGCCCCTGCATGCGTTGCGCGAATCGCCGAATGCAACGTGAGGGCGCGACCAAACGTATTCAGCCTTTGAATCCTCCGCGGGCATTCTGAACATGGCTCCCCGGCCGGCCTTTCCAGAAGTAGTTGGAATCCTAGGCGTTCGATGGCCGTGTAGCGCTCTGATCTCGTTGATTCGCATGAGACGCGCGACGCGATGCTCGCTGCATTTCTCGCTGGCCTCACGGAGGTCGAGGAAGATCCGAGGCGCGCCACACCCAGCGTGACTGGCTCTGTATGAGGCCCGGATAAAACGACGCAGCCGTTGATCTTCCCGGGCTCGAGTGGAAACTGGGTTGTGCAGCCATTGGCAGAAAGCGCTGCGCGAGCCTCCCAAGAGCTGGCACATTGTCGGACATAGAACCCGTGCCGATGCGCTTGGATGGAGGCGTATCCCCTCCTAGGCCGCTCGACGCGAAGCTGGTTCGGCATTCCCACCGTCTACCGAAGAATCAGTGAACAACGAGTGTCCGCTAAAACCCTGGTAACTCCTCTTGAGAGAAGCGTCGGCAAACTCATCGCGACGTTGACGCCGGTCTGTGCATGAAGCGTGACCGGCGTCACGTTCCGGAGGGCCAGTTCGCGTTACGTGCGGCGTCGAACAGAGCCTGATTCAACCTCTGATCATCCTTTTGGTGTACGCGCGGGCGCAGGCGCGTCGATGGTGAGCTCGCCAGTCCCGCAGTCCCAGCGAACAACCCGAAGAGGAGTATTTGCGATCTGTGCAAAGTGCGAGTTGGCATCGGCAGGCGGTCGGGCGCATTGAAGAAGTTTCATGAGGAAGCATAGCGTTGAGGTGCAGCACAAACCCGCAGCTCCCGGCGCGGGCCTCGCTCGAGGCGCTGCCGAGGACCCGACTGCCGTGTCGGGACGCGCGGCTGGCTACCCTCCCCAGCGCGCCGCTCAATGTCGTGTTCTGAAGCGCTCGAACGTGCTGCATGTGCAACGCATTGGTTTGGTAGGTCTCGGTCTGACTCTTAGCCTCGGCATTAGTGCGGTGAGCGCCGATGTGGTGGCGGTTGTCTCATCGAAGAGTGCGATCACAACCCTGAGCAAGAACCAGGTCATGGACATTTTTTTCGGCAGAACGACGAGTTTTCCTGACGGCAGCCACGCGGTACCAATCGACCAGACCGAAGGATCGGCCGTACGCGATGAGTTCTACAGCAGGATTGCAGGAATGTCCCCGGCGCAGGTTAAGGCTTTTTGGTCGAAGATCATTTTTACCGGCAGAGGCCAACCGCCGAAGACCGTGGCCACTAGCCTGGAGGCGAAGAAACTGCTCGTCGAGAACCCCAACACAGTCGGCTATATCGATCAGAGTCTGGTCGACAGCAGTGTCAGAGTGGTTCTGGCGCCGTGAGCCTACGCTCGATGATAATGGCCCTGATCGTGCTGATGGTGCCGTGGGCTGCCGCCGGCGCCGAGTCTGCGGATCCCGTTTCTGGCACGCAGCTGTTTTCACTGGGCGGCTTTGGCACCCTCGGTATCGTGCACTCCAGCGAACACCTTGCGGATTTCACCTCGAGCGTGTTCCAGCCAGGCGGCGCGGGCTACAGTGAAAACTGGAGCGCTGCGGTCGACAGCCTGATTGGTGCGCAACTGACCGTCAATATCAACCCGAAGCTCTCGGCAGTTGTGCAAATCATTGCCCAGCAGAATCCCGACAACACCTACACGCCCCATGTTGAGTGGGCGAATGTCAAATATCTGTTGACGCCGGACTTCAGTATTCGCGCAGGTCGGATCGTGATGCCGACTTTTCTCGTTTCTGATTCTATCAACGTAGGTTACACCGCCCCGTGGGTACGGCCGCCGCCAGGGGTTTATCAGCTTCTTCCGATTGATAATAGCGATGGCGTCGATTTCAGCTACCGTCTGCATATTGGTGCCCTCACCGATACCTTGGAGGGCCATTACGGCCAGAACAACGCAGATTTGCCGTACAACCGCGGCAGCGCTGCGGCAAGGAATATATGGGGGTTTTCCGATACCGCGGAATATGGGCCCTTGACAGTACATCTTGCGTACCAGGAAATGCACCTGACCATCCCCTCCTTCAATGCGTTGTTCAATGCTTTCAGACTGTTCGGGCCGCGAGGGATCGCGATCGCCGACGAATACGATTTGGACAATAAGCCCTTTGTGACCGAGGCGATCGGTGCAAGCTATGAGCCAGGCCAGTACTTTGTGATGGCCGAATGGGCACGCGCCAACACCAATTCAATATTCGCCGTGGGCACCGCATGGTATGTCAGCAGTGGCTACCGGCTTGGGAAGTTCACCCCCTATCTCACTTATACCGAGGTCAAGAGTGACAGAAACTCCGACCCCGGCTTGGCGCTGGCGGCCTTGCCGCCTAGTCGCGCGGGGTTCGCTGCCGGACTTAATGCCGGTCTGAACTCAACCTTGGAAGTCAATCCCGATCAGAGCACCGTTTCGGTGGGTTCGCGTTGGGATTTCATGAAGAATGTCGACCTTAAACTGCAAATGGATCATTCGCGCAATGGCCCGGGCTCGAGCGGTGGATTGGCTGACCTACAGCCTGGCTTTCGACCGGGCGGCGTGGTGAACCTACTCAGCGCCACGGTCGATTTCGTGTTCTAACCCGGTCACCTCGACTTCAGCAGCACGCAGGCAGGCACTTGAGTTACTTTGGCAAACCGGCGCCGAGCGAGATCTTAAAATCGAGCCAGCTGCTCGCGGCGGCCGCAGGGAGCATCGCGTGCCCGTGTTGACGAGAATTGCTCTGGACGACACCGCACGCAGGTGGGCCCTGCAAATCCCTGCCGCCACCGGGCCACGCGCCTGGATGAGCTGGCTGATCGAACCCCACATTCTGTTTCCAACGCTGACCATTCTGGTGCTTGGGGGGATCTGGGGCGTCACTTTGGATCTGATCAAAATCGAACGCGCCAACGCGGAGGCTGCCGCGACTGCGGCCGCCCTGGAATTGGTCAACACCTACGAAGCGCAGGTTGTGCGTGCACTGCGTGAAATCGATCAGACGCTGAAGGTCGTCAAGTATGCCTATGAGACGAAAGGAGCCGGCGCGGCCCTTTCGGACCTGAACGCCAGGAGTTTGTTGCCGCCGGAGCTGCTGTTCGTCGTCAGTATCGTCAACACGGACGGGGTGGTCTTAGCCAGCACCCGGGCGACCGAGACGCCCACTGTGAGTGAGCCGGGGCTCCGCCAGGGCCTGGGTAGCGATACGCTCTGGATTGATCAGCCGCACAGAGCCGGGCCGTCCGGAGAATGGACCCTGCAATTTGGGCGCGCACTCAGTGCCGCGGATGGCTCGTTGGGCGGCACCGTGCTGGTCGCGGTCGATGCCTCCTATTTTGTCAGCGGCTACGATCCTGCAGTCTTGGGTCACAAGGGCTTACTCGGCCTTCTGGGAACCGACGGTGTGTTTCGCGTAAGACGCAGCGGAGACAGGGTGACTGCGGGTGAGGCGGTCGACTATGCGGCCGCTGTACCTGGCGCGGACCGGCACGATCCCACGGTCTCGCTCGTGGACAATGGCCGGGACGGCATACGCCGCTACACGGGCGCACAGCAGCTCTACGCGTTTCCGCTGGCCGTGATTGCCGGCCTGTCCGAGGACGAGCAGCTGGCGGCCACGCGTCGCGACGCACAGAGCTATCTGTGGCGCGCGGGGATCGGCAGCGGGTTATTCATATTGCTCATGACCATACTGGGACGCATGAGCTGGCAGCTTTCACGCGCTCGACTGCGCGAGAATGAAGCTAAGCTAACCCATGCGCTACGTGTCGAATATCTTGCTTATCATGATGGCCTCACCGCGCTGCCCAATCGCAGTCTCTTCAACAAGCTTTTGAGTCAAGCCGTCCTTCAAGCCCAGCGACACGATGAACAACTGGCTGTGGCCTTCATCGATCTGGATCGATTCAAACAAATCAACGATACCCTGGGGCACGAAGCCGGCGACGAATTGCTCAAGGAAGTCGCGAACCGGGTCAAGGCCTGTCTGCGCGAGAGCGACATCGTGGCACGCCTGGGGGGCGACGAGTTCGTCGTGCTGTTGACAGAATTGGCTGAAGAGAAATACGCGGCGACGGTGGCGCAGAAATTAATCAACGCGATCGCTAAGCCATTTGTCCTGCTAGGCCAGGAGTTTCGCGTCACCGCGAGCATCGGAATCAGCACCTATCCGCTGGACGGATCGGACGCGCAAACGCTGACAAAGAATGCCGACATCGCGATGTATCAGGCCAAGGAGGACGGCAAAAACAATTTCCAGTTCTATTCCGCAGAGTTGAACGCCAACTCGCTCGAACGGCTCACCTTGGAGTCGAGTCTGAGGCACGCGCTCGAGCGCCAGGAATTCCGGCTTTACTACCAGGCCAAGCGGGATTTGGCCAATGTGCAGATAACGGGCATGGAAGCACTGTTGCGTTGGCAGCACCCGGACTTGGGGATGGTGGCGCCCATGCAGTTCATTCCGTTAGCGGAGGAGACTGGTCTGATCGTGCCGATTGGCAAGTGGGTGCTCCTCACTGCCTGCCGGCAAAATGTGGCCTGGCAGCAGCAGGGCCTGCCTCGTTTGAAGATGGCCGTAAACCTCACGGCCCGCCAGTTTACCGACGAACACCTGTTGAGAGATATTGCCTCCGTACTCAAATCCACCGGCATGGAGGCGCGCCTACTGGAGCTTGAGATCCATGAGAGCCTGCTGATCCATGACATCGAGAGGACGCTGCGGATTCTGACCGACCTGAAAGCCATGGGAATCAAGGTCGCCATTGATGATTTTGGAACGGGGTATTCCTCGCTTGCCACACTGCAGCGATTTCCGCTCGATACCATCAAGATCGATCGTTCTTATATCCGCGACATCACCACTCGTGGCGAAAATAGCAATCTGGCAGATGCCATTATTGCGATGGGCAAGAGTTTGAGCCTAACCGTCGTTGCCCAGGGCGTGGAGACGAGGGAGCAGGCGGACTTCTTGCGCGAGCACGCCTGCGACGAAGTCCAGGGGTTTTATTTCAACAAGCCCATGCCAACGCAGCAGTTTACCGAGCTATTGCAGGCGCAGGACACTGGCACCACGCTCACCGGTTTGGACGTAGCATCAACGGGGTAGCCATCGGTGACAGCTCAATCGCCGGGCGCAGGAACTCACGCGCTTGCCGCCGTGCGATATGGCAAACGGATGGACAGTGAATTCTGACCACCAAGTTGGCGTCCGGCCGGCGGCAGCTGCGAGCGTGGTGCTCGCGGAAAGCCGCTGAGAATTGTGGCTTTGAAGACAGACTCTCCGAGGAGGACGTAAGGCCGCTCCACGGGAAGCTGAGCTACCGCGACCTTTTCATGCCCGCCATAACGAGCGGTTCATCGGGATAGCGAACGACGATCGTCGCGAGGGCTGGCCCAGTGCCTTTACCAGAGGTGCGAAGAACCCGCCGGTACCATGATGCCCGGCAGCAGGACCAGGGCGGGATCCAACTGCGACTGCTGAATGGCTACGGCGTACCGGTCAGCGGATCCTGCAGCTCGCGAGAAAGCCGAGCGCCTGGCGGTCGAATCCGAAGAGCTGGCTCGCGGGGATGCTCGTTTGTCCCTCGCGGACCGCGATGGATGCATCGCTATACTGGCAGTCAGATCGCGGGAGTTCTCGGAATTTATTATGTCAGTAGAAGTGCCAGTGCCTGGGACTTCACTCTAGTGCCGGCGACACGGTGCTCCAAGCCAGCAATCGATCGACTTCGGCTTTCACCACTGCGTAGCACTCGCAAGCGCGTTCTTCCAGTCGCGGCCGATCCAGCACGGTAATGTTGCCGTGGCTATAACGAATAATACCGCCGCTCTGCAATTTTCCGGCCGCGTGGTTGACGCCCTCGCGCCGCACTCCGAGCATGTTGGCGATGAGCTCCTGCGTCATGCTGAGCTCATTGGAATCCAAGCAATCCAAGCTCAGTAATAGCCAGCGGCAGAGTTGTTGGTCGACGGTATGATGGCGGTTACAAACCGCTGTCTGCGCCATTTGAGTCAACAGTGCCTGGGTGTAACGAAGAAATCGATGGTGTAGTGCGCCGTATCGCTCGAACTCCGCCTTCACGAGTGCCGCCGGGATCCTGTATGCATCCCCCGCGCTCTGCACGATCGCCCGACTCGGAGTGCTCCCGCCACCCATGAACAGAGCAATCCCAACAACTCCTTCCCTGCCGACCACTGCGATTTCAGCGGAGGCACCATCAGCCATGACGTAGAGAAGAGACACGATGCAGTTTAAGGGAAAGTAGACATGACTCAGCTTAGCTCCCGCCTCATACAGGACTTCGCCGAGCAATAAATGAACTGGCTCAGGGCGAAACTGAATCCGCTCCAGCTCATCAGCGGTCAGAGCGGCCAAGAGTCCATTATTTTGCGGCAACGTCATACCGATTCCCGGTTCAGGACAACGCCCCCAAGTGTGTTAGTGTAGCATTATTATGGTAAATTAGATACCTTCATTCGGAGCAGTTGGATAACGAAGGACGTTTTTGTCGCCAGAGATTTGGATTTCTCGCATCACAGCCGCGCTTGCCCTAAGCGTTCCCAATCACTTCGTAATTCGCCACATCAGATTCCTGGGTATAAGCGCCCGAGACCCGTGACGCTCCCTATATAGACTGTAGTGAAACGCACAACGATCTCACCTCAATTTGCAGCGTGCAGGTCGACGGGATGCCGGCGCCACGCAAGCTGAGGCGCAAGCTCTTCAGTAGCCCCGCGTATCGTGCAAAATGGAGAAGCTCGCTGTGTCAGGGCAGTTGTCGCTTCTTGGTTCCCCCGGGCGCATAGCGAGCCTTGTGCACGCGGGAGACGGCTCGCGGACAGCGGGTCCCGCCAGAAGAATCAGAATCGCTCGACAAAAGCCGCCGCTCTATCCGGGATGCCGACAATCTTGTTCGTTACCTGACGATAGAATTTCAAGGTGAGCTCGGTTCCGGCTGGCCGTTCCATTTGGTAAAGCAGCTCGGGCACGAAGCCGAAGTGCGCCCGAGAAGCGTACGAAATCGGCGTTCGTGATGAGCCCGCAGCCGCCTAAGCACCCATCGGAGAATGCATCCTATGAGACGGGCCGCGACCGTTTCTACGAGTTGATCGCGCGACTGCCATAGGGGCGGTTTCGCGTTCCAACAAATGCCGGAATTCCTCGGCCGGCACAGGCCGGCAGAAATAGTTTCCCTGACCTTGGGGACAGCCGTGCTCCTGCAGGATTTCAAGTTGTTCTCCCGTTTCCACGCCTTCGGCCACGACCCTCATATGGAGGCTCTTTCCCATCCCGATCACGGCGGTAACGATGCCGGCATCATCCTCGTCCACACCAAGGTCGCGCACGAAAGACTGATCGATCTTCAGAGCGTCGATCGGAAAGCGCTTCAAATGGCTCAAGCTTGAGTAACCGGTGCCAAAATCATCCAGTGTCAGCAGCACACCGATACCCTTTAATTCCTTGAGCACCCCGGCAACGGATCGCGAGTCCTCTATCAACACCTTTTCCGTGAGCTCGAGTTCCAGATATTGTGGCTTCAGGGCCGTCTCTTTGAGAATTGCTCGTACCCCTGCTACGAAGCCCGGGGCACGCAACTCAACGGCGGAGATGTTTATCGCCACGCATAGCGGCGGCAACCCCGCAATCTGCCAAGCGCGCGCTTGGCGGCAAGCCTCGTGCAGCACCCACCGGCCAATCGGTACGATGAGGCCGCGCTCCTCCGCAATCGCGATGAACTGCCCCGCGGGAACGAGCCCGCGCTGCGGGTGATGCCACCGTATGAGCGCCTCGATGCCGATGATTCCGCCGGTCACCAGACTGAACTTTGGTTGGTAATGCAATACCAACTCCTGCCGCTCGATCGCGTAGTGCAAACTGTCCTCAAGCGACTGCTGCTCGAGCGCGCGTGCGTTCATCTCAGGCTTAAAGAATTGATAACCGTCGCGCCCGTTAGACTTGGCTTGGTACATCGCCAGATCAGCCTTCTTCATCAACGTCTCTACATCCGCTCCGTCGTCGGGATACACGACAATGCCGATGCTTCCAGTGATATGCAGTTCATCCTCGTCGATGAGGTGGGGCCTGCGTACTGCCGTGAGTATTTTAGCCGCCACGATGGCTGGGTCCTCCGCGCGCACGACCTCCCACAGCAGCAGCACGAATTCATCGCCCCCCAGGCGGCTTACGGTATCCGAGCTACGTACACACGCAGGTAGTCGCCGCGCCACCGACTGCAGCAAACGATCGCCCACGGCGTGGCCCTTTGAATCGTTAATGTTCTTGAAGCGATCAAGATCCAGAAATAGTACCGCCAGTCTTCGCTTGTGGCGGCTGGAGAGGGCTATTGCTTCACGCAGTCGGTCGTTCAGCAGCACCCGATTCGGTAAACCGGTGAGGCTGTCGTGATGGGCCAGATGAGTCATCTTGCGCGTCATCGCCCGCGCCATGCTGACATCGTGAAATACCATGACGGCGCCTGTCACTGCCCCGTGACGATCGTGAATGGGTGTGGTGGAATCTTCGATTGCCGCTTCGACACCGTCGCGTCGCATCAGCACGCTGTTTGGCGGAAGTTCCAGAGCCTTGTCGTCCCTGATCGCCAGCATCGCGAGGTTTGGCAGGGCTTGGCGGGTCGTGGCATCGATGATTTGCAGAACTTCCTCAAGGGGATGACCTGCCGCTTCGTGCTGCGACCAACCCGTCAGGTCTTCTGCGACCACGTTGAGGTAGGTGACCCGACCCGAAAGATCCGTACTCACGACTGCGTCCCCGATCGAGTTGAGCGTGACTTGCGCGCGCTCCCTTTCCTCGAACAGCGCCTCGGCATATGCAGCACGCTCGATCATGGTCGCGAGGGTCTTGGGCAACAGGTAAGCGTCGAGACGGTCCTTAAAGAGGTAGTCCTGCGCTCCACGCTGTACCGCCAACCTGGCGGTCTCCTCGTGTTGCGGATCGATCAACAGCAGGATCGGAATGTTGGGCGCCGCGCGAAAGAGACAGTCGAACACGTATATGCCGTTAGTGTCGGACAGGTAGAGGTCAAGCAATATCGCCTCAATGCCGTGCAGGCTTTTCAGGCCTTCAGAGCAGTGCTCAACCCATTCAACTTGGAAGGACTGATCCTTGCAGTTACTCAGCGCGTCGACGATGGTTTTGGCAGCGGCTGCATCGCTCTGGATCAGAAGTATGCGTTGCGGCACGGATGTAGCCTCCCATCATAATCTGCGGTTCATTTTCAATTCGATCATGCTTCGCGTAGAGCCTTATGTACGGCGACACACACAGATACTCGCGCCGCCCGCAATGGATTGGAGTTTTGAGCGGTGCGTCACATTCGAGGAGCGGGGGCACCCGCTTCCGAGACACGCAGCACGAGTGTGAGGCCGTATCTGCATCGGCAGACGCAAGATCAATGTCAGTCGGCTGTTCGCCGCTCAAAAAATCGGAGTCCGCCAAGTCAGCGAGAACATCTGGTTTACGGCTGCCCAGCAGCCGCTCGACGCAGCGCTCGTAATGCATGAAGCTTACGAGATCCGCATGTCCGGTTCGACGAGCGGGGACTGGAAACGGGGACAATCAAAGGCCCACCGCGCCAGTCCTCGACCCTACTGGCGCTCCCTACGAGATTCGAAGCCGTGTTACAGCCTTGAAGGAGGGTTGGTAGCGGGAGGTCCTCAGACCGATGCGGCTTGTACCGCGTGACGCAGTTTCAACGGTGCACTGACGTGGCTAAAGGGTTCCTTGGTTCCACCCGTCCCAGTGACAACAATGTCCCCATAGCCAAGAATCCGGGCGCCGATGCCCTGGTTAACCGCTACCGTCTCCACCTTCTGCACCTGCATTTCGAGCGTTCGCCGTTTCAGAAAGCCGACCTTAATGATGATCCTTTTGTTCGTGACGGCGAACTCCGAGGTGGCGTAGTCGAGGTATTTCACGGCTCCGACCCCGACCGCGCCAAGTAAGAAGACGTGGCCAAGGAGCCGGATCCCCGGACCAATCAGATAGAAGACCAGCGCAAGCACAGCGAGAGCCACCGGCACCGTGAAGATAATCAGTGAAAGGTGCGTGCGAAACGTAATCTGCTCTCCCGGCAAAAGATTGCTGTCGACATAGCTCATATCGGCCCCGCTCATTTGATCGGCGTTATTGGCGCACCGCACGAATGATGCGCACTTCCCGGTAGGGCATCGTAACCGTTCCTAACCGACCCACGTGATCGTCCCGAAGAACCGACGTGCCGTTCTTAAAAGACCTGCCGCCTCACTTCGCGGCAACCGTAGGTGGCTGACCCGACCTCAGGATTTGAAGTTCTCAAGGAAGGTCGCGAGCTGCGTCGGAGTTTCGTCGCGCTTGATGGCGTAGCGTGGCCCACGATCTGCAGGTGACGAGTCGTCCGTCAGCTTGCTCCAAGCGTGTTTGCACGTGCCCTTGATCTCTTTCACGCGGCGTAGAGGCCGTTATTTCCGCTGGCGCACGGGTGGCGGAGCGCGCCGGTAGTCTCAAGGTACCCGTTGTGCGGATCATGGCGAGCGATCCGGGATCCCATCTTTGTCAGTGATCAGAGGAGCGGCATCCCGAACGGCCGTCTTCTGAGCCGGCAGGAAAGCGATATTGAATGAAGCTGACGCAGGGGGCCGATCCTCTGAGTGCCGAATCTGACCGGGGACCCGTTCAATGGGGGGGCGAACGTTGGGTTGGCGTCGCGTGTTCATCGTGACTTCCTAGTTGCAGCGAATGGCGATGGCGAGTGCCCGTCTCATGCACCATAGCTGCGCGGCAGGCTATCGTCGGTGCGCTGGCACACGCAGGCCAATACACCTCGAGTCAAGAAAGGGGCCATCCCGTACGTTAAGGTCGTCACCCCCTCCATTGATCGCCGCGGCCTGAGGATGCCTCTTCGCAAAGCCCTCTCCGCACTGGTAAGGTCCCCTTCGCGGAACCTCCTCCTCTTTCAAGCAAACCCTTGCTACTTGCTACTTGCTCAGTGATCCGCCCATTGTCGCTGGTTTGCGGCGCCGGGGGGACGACCGTGGCCTCAACATACACCACGAAATACAGCCTGGACGCAAAGAAGGCAGTTTGTCGACACCGGCTTCAGCGCACAGTGAGTAGTGGCCCCGGTCCTTCTCGAGGGCCACGCAGGCATTCCTCGCGAGGACGGATGGGTTTAACTCATCACGCACCTTTCTTTGAGGAGTCCTGCAGCTCTCGCCTGACTTCGCCCAACTTTGCTTGAGCTTCGCCGCCGACTTTCTGAACCTTGCCTTTTACTTCCAGCTTCTCATCGCCCGCGACCTTTAACTCACCCCTTGGGTGTTGAAATATTGGTCTTGGCAAGCGCATCTATGTGCGCTAGCGCCCTGACTGCTGGTCCTCGTTATGTTCAAGTGTCCGCTCAGACAAACAACTTGGAGATCAACATGTACATCGGCGGCGGCATACTTGGACTCATTCTGGTCGTTGCTCTCGTACTCTTTGTACTGCGTAGAGCCTGAGTCGTACTGCGAACGTTAGATTTGCCAGCGGATGCCGATAAGGCAGACGCAATGCGAGCTCAAAAGTGCGCGGCATTTTTATTCTTGTGATGCCGTGACTGCTGAATGACATCGGCGCCATCTATCTGATCGTTATCGGTCTTGTGGGACTGTTCGGCAGCAGCAGCTTTCATCTGCACTAGGTTTGAGCCGTATAAACAGCCTGCTACCGACGGAGCACCATAGGACAGACACATGAACGCAATTCCCCTGCAATGGATCCTTGTTGCCGCTGTTGTGGTCATCGCGTTGCTTGCGCTGGCGGCATGGTTTTTCTCCCGCAAGAAAAAGCAGTCCGACAGGCTTCAGCGACGGTTCGGCGCGGAATACGGCCGAACTGTGGGTGAACTTGGAGGACGAACGAAGGCCGAAGCGGAACTCAAGGCCCGCGAAAAGCGCGTTGAGGACCTCACCATCACGCCGTTGGCGCCTGCTGAGGCCGCCAGGTTCAGTCAGACCTGGAACGCTTTGCAGGCCCGTTTCGTCGATAACCCCAAAGGGGTCGTCGTCCAGGCGGACCAGTTGGTCCGTGAGTTGATGCTTAAGCGTGGCTACCCTATGGGCGATTTCGAACGCCGTGCGGCCGATATCTCAGTCGACCACCCTACCGTGGTGGAGCATTATCGGGCGGCGCAGGCGATCGCGGCGCGCGATGAGCACGGCGAAGCCGACACCGAGGAGCTACGCAAAGCAGTGGTGCATTACCGCGTCCTGTTCGATGAGATGCTTGAGGTAAGAGAGGCTAAGCAAGAAGCCCTTCCAGCCAAGCAAATGCCGGTGCACGCATGAACGCCATCACGAAACAAGAGCTGGAGAAGGCAGCTCCCGATTGGGCAGGTTTTGCGAAGATGCCGCCGCCACCACAAGAGGCCGAGGCAGATCTCAATGCGCCGGTGCTCGACCACCAGAACACCGATGTGAGGACTGAAGAGAGGGATCTTGCGCCGCTGTTTTTGCCCGATGTGGCCAAAGAGTTTCGCTCGCGCTGGGATACCGTTCAAAGAGGGTTTGTCGACGACCCGAGACAGGCTGTCCGGCAGGGCGATGAGCTTGTTGTCCAGGTCATGAAGAGCTTGGCGGAAACCTTTTCCCATGAGCGCGCCACACTTGAGGGTCAGGTGAATCAAACAGGTAAGGCGTCCACCGAGACCTTGCGCATTGCCCTGAGGCGCTATCGCTCGTTTTTTGAGCGCCTGCTGTCTTTCTAGTGTCGGGTCGGGTCGGGCCTGGCACCTCACCGGTGAGCTCGGTCCTAGCGGCTCACACGGCGTTAATCCCCGCCTCCCCGACCGACGTCGTTAGGGTAGACGCACCGCTTCAGCCACGAAATCAGGACCCTCCAAGCGCTGAGGCTCTATCTCGCTTCAGGATCCCGCACGATGTCCGAGGGCCTATCACTGAGGACGGCCACACCCGCCTTCCCGCACGCGTACCTTTACGCTCGCCTGGGCCTCGTGCGGCTGCGGCTGCGGCTGCCCGCCCGTCCGTGGGCGACCGCATGAGGTTTGTCCGGGAGCCGGATGCGGGGAGATCCGCATGTCCGGTTCGAGGAGCGGGACTGGAAACGGGGGCCGATCAAGGGCTTAGCGCGCCGGTCCTCGACTCTACATGGCGCTCCCTACGGGATTCGAACCCGTGTTACAGCCTTGAGAGGGCTATGTCCTGGGCCTCTAGACGAAGGGAGCGGGGCCAAG
>Ga0209624_10000454_pt1 | contig 35997 bp, 33 predicted proteins | sample JacPinW_OM2H0_O1_FD_188565 | JGI IMG/M metagenome (GOLD analysis project Ga0209624, IMG submission 188565) | Forest soil microbial communities from Algoma, Ontario, Canada - Jack Pine, Ontario site 1_JW_OM2H0_O1 (SPAdes) (version 2) | ecosystem: Environmental > Terrestrial > Soil > Boreal...
GGGCGCGCCCGCCACAAGAAAATTCTCGGTATGGCCAAGGGCTATCGCGGCCGGGCCAATTCCTCCTTCCGCATCGCGCTCGAGAAGGTCGAGAAGGGGCTGCGCTACGCTTACCGGGATCGCCGCAACAAGAAGCGGAATTTCCGCGCGCTGTGGATCCAGCGCATCAACGCCGGCGCCCGCGCCGAAGGGCTCACATATTCCCAATTCATGAACGGCTTGAAGCACGCCGGCATCCTGCTCGACCGCAAGGTGCTGGCCGATCTCGCCATGCAGGAACCCGAGGCCTTCAAGGCCGTGGTGGCGCAGGCGCGGGCGGCGCTGCCCCAGGCCGCGCCGGCCAAAGCGTAGAATTAGGTTTCGCGCAAAGCGGGCGTGTAATATGCCGGGGGCCGGGCTCCGGGCGGGACAGGGGGCCGAATCCGGCCCCTTTTTCGTCATTATGAGGAACTAGAAGGAGAGCGATGGAGAGTCTCGACCATATCCGCGACGAGCTGCTGAAGCTCATCAAGGCGGCGGCGAGTCTCGACGCGCTCGAGCAGGTGCGGGTCGGCGCGCTCGGCCGCAACGGGCGGCTGACCGGGCTGCTGAAGGGCCTCGGCGCGCTCAAGCCCGAGGAGCGCAAGCGGCGCGGCGCCGATCTCAACACGCTCAAGGGCGAGGTCGAGGCGGCGTTGACGGCGGCGCAGGCGAGCCTCGCCGGCGCCGCGCTCGAAACCCGCCTCGCCGGGGAAAAGCTCGACGTGACTTTGCCGGTGCGGTCGCAAGTCGCCGGCCGCATCCATCCCATCAGCCAGACCATCGACGAGCTGATCGTGCTGTTCGGCGAGATGGGCTTCGCCGTCGCCGACGGCCCGCATATCGAGGACGATTTCCACAACTTCACCGCGCTCAACATCCCGCCCGAACACCCGGCGCGGCAGGAGCAGGACACGTTCTATCTCGCGGCGGCCGCGGCCGACGGCAACCGCAAGCTTTTGCGCACCCACACCTCGCCGGTGCAGATCCGGACCATGCAGACGCAGAAGCCGCCCATCCGCATCATCGTGCCGGGCCGCACTTTCCGCAGCGACCACGACGCCACCCATTCGCCGATGTTCCATCAGGTCGAGGGGCTGGTGATCGACCGCAGCGTCCATATGGGACATCTGAAGGGCTGCCTGATCGAGTTCTGCCGCGCCTTCTTCGGCCTCGCCGATCTGCCGGTGCGTTTCCGCCCGAGCTATTTTCCTTTCACCGAACCCTCGGCCGAGGTCGATATCGGCTGCTCGCGCGAAGGCGGCGGCCTCACGATCGGCGCCGGCGGCGATTGGCTCGAGATTCTGGGCTGCGGCATGGTGCATCCCAAGGTGCTGAAGAACTGCGGCATTGATCCCGATGTCTATCAGGGCTTCGCCTTCGGCATGGGGATCGAACGCATCGCCATGCTCAAATACGGCATCCCCGATCTGCGCACCTTCTATGAAAGCGATCTGCGCTGGCTCAGGCATTACGGGTTCCTGCCTTTGGACGTGCCCTCGCTGGCCGGAGGCGCGCCGTGAAGACCACGCTCGCCTGGCTTAAAAGCCACCTCGAAACCCAGGAGCCGCTCGGCAAGATCGTCGAGACCCTGGCGATGCGCGGGCTCGAGGTCGAAAGCCTCGAGGACCGCGCCAAAAGCCTCGCACCCTTCCTGGTCGCCCGCGTGCTCAACGCCAAGCGCCATCCCGACGCCGACAAGCTGCAGCTTTGCCTGGTCGATACCGGCAAGGAGAAGCTCGAGGTGGTGTGCGGCGCGCCCAATGCGCGCGCTGGCATGCTGGCGGTGTTCGCCCCCGTGGGATCCGTCATCCCGCGCAGCGGCGTGGCGTTGAAGGCGAGCAAGATCCGGGGCGTCGTGTCCCACGGCATGCTGTGCTCGGGCTACGAGCTCAATTTGTCGGAGGACAAGGAAGGCATCCTCGATCTGCCCGAGGGGCTGGAGGTCGGCGCCAGTTTCGCCAAGGCGGTGGGGCTCGACGATCCGGTGTTCGACGTCAAGGTCACGCCCAACCGCGCCGATTGCCTGAGCGTGCGCGGCATCGCCCGCGACCTCGCCGCCTCGGGATTGGGCAAGCTCAAGACCCTGGACGCGACGCCGGTATCGAGCAAATTCGCCTGCCCGATCGCCGTCCACCTGGCGGGCCCCGACGAACAGGCCTGCCCGCTTTTCCTCGGCCGCCTCATCCGCGGCGTCAAGAACGGGCCGAGCCCGCTGTGGCTGCAGGACCGTCTCAAGGCCATCGGGCTCAGGCCGATCTCCGCCCTGGTCGACCTCACCAATTTCCTGACCTTCGATCTCGGCCGGCCGCTGCACGCATTCGACGCCGACAAGCTCCAAGGCGATCTCGCCGTGCGCGGCGCGCGCAAGGGCGAAAGCCTCGCCGCCTTGAACGGAAAAACCTACGCGCTCGATCCCGGCATGACGGTGATCGCCGACGCCAAGGGCGTTCTGAGCCTGGGCGGCGTCATCGGCGGCGCGGCATCGGGCTGCACCGAAACAACCGTCAACGTCTATGTCGAGGGCGCCTTGTTCGATCCGCTGCGCACGGCGGTTACCGGCCGCAAGCTCAACCTGCAAAGCGACGCGCGCTACCGCTTCGAGCGCGGCCTCGATCCCGAATTCACCCGGCCCGGCGTCGAGATCGCCACCCGTCACATCATCGAACTGTGCGGCGGCGAGGCCTCGGAAATCCGCGTCTCCGGCGCCGTGCCCGGCTGGCGGCGCACGCTGCGCTTCCGGCCCGACCGCAGCCGCAGCCTGGGCGGGATCGAATTGGCGGCGGGCGAGCAGAAGCGGATCTTGGAGGATCTCGGCTGCGCCGTGACCGAGGAAGCCGATCATTTCTCGGTCGAGCCGCCCTCCTGGCGCGCGGATATCGAAGGCGAGGCCTGCCTGGTCGAAGAGGTGCTGCGCATCCACGGCTACGAGCGCATCCCGGTGGTCTCCTTGCCGCGGGAAGAGGCGTTGCCCAAGCCGGCGCTGACGCCGGCGCAACGCCGCGCGTCCTTCGTGCGCCGCTCGCTGGCCGCGCGCGGCCTGGTGGAAGCGGTCAGTTATTCCTTCATGTCGCTGAAGCAGGCGGCCTATTTCGGCGGCGTGTCGGAAAACCTGAAGCTGCTCAATCCGATCAGCGCCGATCTCGACGTCATGCGTCCCTCGATCCTGCCCAATCTGCTCGATGCCGCCCGGCGCAACGCGGAGCGCGGCCTCAAGGACTGCGCGCTGTGCGAAATCGGGCCGCAATACCGCGACGACACGCCCGAGGGCCAGGCCCTGGTGGCGGCGGGATTGCGCGCGGGCGATGCCCGGCCCAAGCGTTGGGACAGTCCCGCGCGCGCGGTCTCGGCTTTCGACGCCAAGGCGGATGCGCTGGCGGCGCTCGACGCATCCGGCATTCCGCCCGACAATCTGCAGCTTTCGGCGGAGGCGCCCGGCTGGTACCACCCCGGCCGCTCCGGTTCGTTCCGCCAGGGGCCGAAATTATTGGCCGCGTTCGGAGAAATTCATCCCGGCGTGCTGCTGGCGATGGACGTGAAAGGCCCGGCGGCGGGTTTCGAGGTGTTTCTGGATGCGGTGCCCGAGCCCCGCGCCAAAGGCACGGCGCGGCCGCTGCTGCGCCTGTCGCCGCTCATGCCGGTGGCGCGCGATTTCGCCTTCGTGGTGGACGAGAGCGTTCCTGCCGAGACCCTGCTCAAGGCCGCGCGCGGCGTCGACAAGAAGCTCGTCGCCGAGGTGCGCTTGTTCGATCTCTATCGCGGCAAGGGCCTGCCCGAAGGCAGGAAATCCATCGCCATCGCCGTCACCCTTCAGCCCGAGACGGCGACGCTGACCGATGCCGAGATCGAGGCGTTTTCGGCCAAGCTGGTGGCGGCGGTGGAGAAGGCGACCGGCGGGACGTTGCGCAAATAGCTCATGGCCGCCGATCTCGCCCACATCCGCAACTTCGCCATCATCGCGCATATCGATCACGGCAAATCCACGCTCGCCGACCGGCTGATCGAACGCTGCGGCGGGCTCGAAGCGCGCGAGATGCGCGCCCAGGTGCTCGACAGCATGGATATCGAGCGCGAGCGCGGCATCACCATCAAGGCGCAAACCGTGCGTCTGGCTTACACCGCCAAGAACGGCGAGACCTATGAACTCAATCTCATGGACACGCCCGGCCACGTGGATTTTGCATACGAAGTGAGCCGTTCGCTCGCCGCCTGCGAAGGCTCGCTGCTGGTGGTGGATGCGAGCCAGGGGGTCGAGGCGCAGACCCTCGCCAATGTCTACCAGGCGATCGAGGCCGGCCACGAGATCGTGCCGGTGCTGAACAAGATCGACCTGCCCGCCGCCGAACCCGCCCGGGTGAAGGAGCAGATCGAGGAGGTGATCGGCCTCGATGCCTCGGGCGCGGTCGAAATCTCGGCCAAGACCGGCCAGAACATCGACGGCGTGCTGGAGGCGCTGGTCACGCGCCTGCCGCCGCCGCAGGGCGACGCCGACGCCCCCTTGAAGGCGTTGCTGGTCGACAGCTGGTACGACTCCTATCTCGGCGTGGTGATCCTGGTCCGGGTCAAGGACGGCGTGTTGAAGTCCGGCCTCAAAATCCGTTTCATGGCGACCGGCGCCGATCACGTGATCGAGCGCGTCGGCGTCTTCACGCCCAAGCCTTTGACCGTGGCCGAGCTCAATCCCGGCGAAATCGGATTCATCACCTCGGGCATCAAGACGGTGGCCGATTGCAAGATCGGCGACACCATCACCGAGGAGCGCCGCCCGGCGGCGTTGGCGTTGCCCGGCTTCAAGCCGTTGCAGCCGGTGGTGTTCTGCGGGCTGTTCCCCACCGATTCCGCCGATTACGACCATCTGCGCGATTCCTTGTCGAAGCTCCGGCTCAACGATTCGAGCTTCGAATACGAACCCGAGACCTCGGCGGCGCTGGGCTTCGGCTTCCGCTGCGGGTTTCTGGGATTGCTCCATCTCGAGATCATCGAGGAGCGCTTGAAGCGCGAATTCAACCTCGACCTCATCGCCACCGCGCCCTCGGTGGTCTATCACGTCCATCTCAACGACGGCTCGATGGTGGCGCTGCACAACCCGGTCGACATGCCCGATCCGGTCAAGATCGACCACCTGGAAGAGCCGTGGATCAGGGCCACCATCCTGGTGCCCGACGATTATCTCGGCGGCGTCCTGGCGCTGTGCGAGGAACGGCGCGGGGCGCAGAAGGATCTGACTTATGTCGGGCGGCGCGCCATGGTGGTCTACCGCCTGCCCTTGAACGAGGTGGTGTTCGACTTCTACGACCGGCTCAAATCGGTCAGCCGCGGCTATGCCAGCTTCGACTATCAGATGGACGGCTATGAGCCCGGCGACCTGGTGCAGATGAACATCCTGGTCAACGGCGATCCGGTGGACGCGCTCGCCACCATCGTCCACCGCGCCCAGGCCGAGCGGCGCGGCCGCGCGCTGTGCGAAAGGCTGAAGGAATTGATACCGCGCCAGCTTTTCCTGATCGCCATCCAGGCGGCGATCGGCGGCCGCGTCATCGCGCGCGAGACCATCAAGGCCCTGCGCAAGGACGTGCTCGCCAAATGCTACGGCGGCGACGTTTCCCGCAAGCGCAAGCTCTTGGAGAAGCAGAAGGAAGGCCGCAAGCGCATGCGCCAATTCGGCAAGGTCGAGATTCCGCAATCCGCCTTCATCGCCGCGCTCAAGATGGGCGACGAATAGTCCGGGCCTAGCTTCGCCGCTTGCGGAACATCCAGGCCAGGATCAGGCCGGGCACCGCCAGCACCGGCACCACCCAGGATTTCAACCCGGTAACCATGACCGGGTTCCACAGCCCGGGCGCGGTGTAGCGCTGCGCCGCTTCTTGGAGCGCGCTCAGGCTGGCGTTGTGGACATACTGCCAAAGCTGGAAGGTTGCGGTGGGCGCGAAGGCGCCGTTCTCGCTCCAGGCCAGCAGGTCATGGCCCAGCACGGCGAAGGCCGTCAGGAGAAGCAGAAAACCGATCAAACGCGCGATCAGGGCGAAAAATCGCTTCATGCCTCGAAACCTCTCGCGGACGATGACTTGCGATCCATGCGACTTGAACTCATTAATGCGGATTAAACATGTCCCTGGCGGGGAAATAATGTGGCAGATAGGCCGGATTGGCGAAATGGCCGCGCCGTTCCGAGACGTAAACGCCATATTCATCGGTTGCAATTATGACAAGGGCCGATGCTGCTCGATTCCGAAATCCGCCAAGCCGCCCAATTGATGCTCCGCCGCCACGGCGTCTCCGCCGCGGTGCGCGCCGGTTTTCGCGCCGGCGTGCTGATGGAATCCGGCGCGGTCGACGCCTCCGAAATCTGGGTGCAGATCATCAACGCGATCAACCAGATCCGCGCCGAGGCGCGCGAGGCCTATAGCGCGTTGCCGGTCGAAGCCGCCTCCGAAGCCTTGCCCGAGGCCGATTCCGAAGTCGCCTGAACCCGTCGGCGACGGGCGCTCCGGTTGCATGCACCCCGGCGCTTGGCTAGGCTCCGCGCGCCTTGCCGGAGGGGTGGCCGAGCGGTTGAAGGCGCACGCTTGGAAAGCGTGTTTACGGGAAACCGTAACGTGGGTTCGAATCCCACTCCCTCCGCCAGTTCTTGGCTTCGGCGCATAAGAACTGGGGTTTCGGGCGTGCCAAAACGGTCTTGCCGCTTTCGGCGCCGGCCTCAACCCTTGCACGCTCGGCTTTCGTCATAACGCACTTTCATCGGTCTCGCCCCGGTGAGATACTGGAAACGTTCTGATGTCCACTCATTCGGGCGGGTTCTTTCGGCCTTCCCGCCCCATCTGGTTTGGGCTGCTATGACCGACGAAAATTCCCGGACTGAGCAGGAACTCGCGCTTTCGAGCCTGATCGTCACGACGCTCAATCTGGAAATACAACCCTCGGACATCGATCCCGAGGCGCCGCTGTTCGGCGAGGGGCTTGGCTTGGATTCGATCGACATCCTCGAAATCGCGCTGGCCGTTTCCAAAACCTACGGCATCAAGCTGCGCTCGGATGACAAGAACAACGAGCGCATCTTCAACTCCTTGCGCAGCCTCAATCGTCACATCTGGCAAAACCGGCCGAAGTGAATGCGCAGGCCGTTGAGAATTCTCGGATACGTGGCGCTGGGCGCGTGTCCGATATTGACCCACACGCTGCTGGCGATCGGCTATTCCACGGGAATCGCGGCCGCGGTGAGCGCGTTCCAGGTGATTATCCTGGGTTTCATCCTGACCGCGCGCGCGACCTATCTTTACAAATGGTGGCTGGCGGGCGGAGCGGCCGCCTTGTTCCTGATCGTCGGCTGGCTGGCGGGCCGATATAGCCTGTTCGCCACCGCGGGCATTCCCTATGCCGCGGCCTATATCACGCTGTTGGCGGTCTTCGGCGTGTCGCTGCTGCCCGGGCGCGAGCCGTTCATCACCGTTCTCGCGCGCAAGATCCACGGCTCCATGCGCTCCGACATAGCGCTCTATACGCGGCGCGTCACCATCGCCTGGTGCTGTTTCTTCGCCGCCCAGCTGATCGTGTCGTCGGCGCTCTTTTTCTTCACGTCCATGGTCGTCTGGTCTTTCTACGTCAATGTTCTCGACTTTCCGCTGATCGCCCTGATGTTCACCGGCGAATACTTCTATCGCATCACGCATGTGCGCAACTGGCCGCACTCGACCGTCTGGCAGGTCATCCGGGCGTTTTCCCAGCGCAATGCCGCGCCGGCCAAGCATGCGAATCCCGCCGGCTTAACGCCATGACGGCGCTTCCGTTCATTCGTCATGCCGGTCCCGATGCGGTGTTCGCCTACCGGGAGAACCGGCCGGTCGCGGTCCGTGAATTTTGCGCCGATGTCGCGGCGCTAAGCCGGGCGCTCCCGGCGCGCGCCCATGTCGTCAACCTGTGCGCGGATCGCTACCGCTTTGCGATCGCGTTCGGCGCGGCCCTGTCGCGCCGCCAGATCAGCCTCATGCTGCCGAACAAAACTCCGGCCTTGCTCGGTCAGATCGCGGCGCGTTATCCGGACGCTTATTGTCTGGCCGATCAGGAATTCGATGCCGGCGTTGTCCCGGTGATGGCCTATCCCGAAACCGGGTCCACGGCGCCGCCGCTGACGGAGGTTCCGGCCTTTCCGGCCGAACAGCTGGCGGCCTTCGTGTTTACCTCCGGGTCCACCGGCGCGCCGGTGCCGAACGCGAAATTGTGGGGCGCCCTGGTCGAGAGCGCGCTGGCCGCGGGATCCGGTCTCGGCGTCGCGTCGATGCCCGGGGCCGTGCTGGTCGGCACGGTGCCGCCGCAGCATATGTACGGCTTCGAGTCCACGGTGCTGCTGGCGTTGCAGCACGGCTTGGCGCTGTATGCCGGGAAGCCGTTCTATCCCGCGGATATCCATGCCTGTCTCGAGGCGCTGCCGGCGCCGCGCATGCTCGTCACCACGCCCATCCATTTGCGCGCCTTGCTGGCGGATGAAACCGCCAATGCGGCGGCGGAATTCGTGCTCTGCGCCACCGCGCCTTTGGCTCCGCAATTGGCGGTCGCGGCCGAGGCGCGCTTCGGCGTGCCGCTTTACGAGATTTACGGCTGCTCCGAGGCGGGGCAGGTCGCCCGGCGGCGGACGGCGGCAAGCGAGGAATGGCGCTGTTTCCAGGGCATCACCCTGCGCCAGGACGATTCCGGCACCTGGGCCCACGGGGTTCCGATCCCGGCGGAAGTCCTGCTCAACGACGTCATCGAGCTGCGCGGTTCGGATCGGTTCCTGCTGCACGGCCGGACATCCGATCTCGTCAATGTCGCGGGCAAGCGCACGTCGCTCGCCCATCTCAATTATCACCTGAATTCCATCGAAGGGGTCCGCGACGGAGTGTTCGTGATTCCGCCCGAGGACCACGGCGCGGTCGCGCGCCTGGTTGCCTTCGTCGTCGCGCCGGGCGTGAAGCCTCAGGCCATCATGCGTGAATTGCGCCGCCGCATCGACCCGGCTTTCATGCCGCGCCCGCTGCGTCTGGTCGAATCCCTGCCGCGCAATTCCACCGGCAAGCTGCCTCAAGAAGCCATCGCCAAAATGGCCGCCGAATTCGCGGAACGCTAGCCGGCTCCCTCCCTTGTCTCATTCCGTCGAAATCATTTTTGCCGCGGATCATCCCGCCGCCCAGGGCCATTTTCCGGGCAACCCGATCATTCCCGGCGCGGTCTTGCTGGACGAGGTTCTCGGCGCGATCGGCGCGTCGGCCAGCCGCGAAGTGGACGCTTTCGAAATCCTGTCGGTCAAATTTCTCCGGCCGGTGCGGCCCGGTGCACGCGTGACGCTGCGCTGGGAAAACGGCGCTTCCGGCCAAATCAAGTTCCAATGTCATTTGGCGCCGGACCAGCCGGCCGCGACCGGTACGCTCCGCCTGGGTGTTCTGTCGCGGTGAGCAATCGGCGACAGACGCCCCCCGAATGGATGGCGCGGCGCGAGCGCAGCGCGACCGTGTTCATCAAGCTCATCGTGTGGATCGCGCTGCGGCTCGGCCGCGGCGCGGCGCGGCTGCTGCTGTACCCGATCTGTCTCTATTTCCTGGTCTTCTCGGCCGCGTCCCGGCGCGCGTCGCAACGCTACCTGGCGAAGGTGCTCGGCCGCCGGCCGCGCTTCTGGGATTCGTTCCGTCATTACCATGCCTTCGCCGCCTGCGCGCTGGACCGGATCTTTCTACTGAACGGTCAGACCAACATCTTCGACCTGCACATCACGGGCGAGGAATTCTCCGACGAATTGATGGCGCGCGGCGCGGGCTGCCTGTTGGTGGGCGCGCATCTCGGCAGCTTCGAGGTGTTGCGCAGCCTGGGGGAGCGAAAACCCGCGCTGCGCGTGGTTCTCGTCATGTACGAAGAAAATGCGCGCAAGATCAACTCGGTGCTCAATGCCATCAATCCGCACCACAACATCGAGATCATTCCTTTGGGGCGGCCCGATTCCATGCTCAAGGTCGAGGCGACGCTCGAGCGCGGCGGCTTTGTCGGCATGCTCGCGGACCGGAGTCTCGGCCATGAAGGGCAGGCGCGATTTCCCTTTCTCGGCGAGCCGGCGGCGTTTCCGGTCGGCCCGTTCCAGATCGCGGCCATGCTGCGGCGCCCGATCGTCCTGATGTTCGCTCTTTACCGGGGCGGCCGGCGCTACGACGTCCATTTCGAACGTCTCACCGATTGGTCGGGGGCGCCGGCCGGCGGGCGCGACGCGGCGGCGCGGCAAGCCTTGGCCGCCTATGTAAAACGGCTCGAACATTACTGCCGCGCGGCGCCCTACAACTGGTTCAACTTCTATGATTTTTGGAAATAGGCCGATGCGCTGGAAAGCGGAATTCATCCTGGCGTTGATTGGCGCGGCCGCGGTCCTGTTTTTGGCATTGCCCGCGCGCGCCGACAATACCGTCGGCCATGCCGGATCCGACGCCGATTTGCGGCGGATCATGCTCGATCTCCAATCCGTCAAGCAATCGCAGGCGAAGTTCGTCGAGCGGAAATATCTGCACATGCTCAATCAGCCGCTCGATTCCTCGGGCACGCTGATCTATGTCGCGCCCGATCACCTTGAGAAGAATACCGAACAGCCCAAACCGGAAAGGCTGGTGGTCGATCACGAGAGCCTCGTCATCGAGGGCGGCCCCGACGGCCAAAACCGCACCATGGCGTTGCCCGATTATCCGGAAATCGGCGCCATCGTCGAAGGCATCCGCGCGACCCTGGCGGGGGATAGCGAGACCCTGAGCCGCTACTATGCGGTCAGCCTGCAAGGGGGCCTTCCGGCCTGGACGCTGTCGTTGCAGCCGCGCGATCCCAAGGTCCAGGCGATGGTGAACGAGATCCGCATCAGCGGACGGAACGACCGGATCGACACGATCGAAACCATCGAAACCGGCGGCGACCGGTCCGTCATGACCGTGCTGCCGGACCGCCCGTGAGCCGGAAAAACCTCTTTCGCATCGGCGTCTGGCTGGCGGGCGTGGTGGTCTGCATCGCCATCGTCGCCGAATCCCGCTTCAGCGCCGATCTGTCCACTTTCCTGCCGCGCTCGCCTTCGGCGGCGCAGGAAATTCTGGTGCAGCAATTGCGCGATGGCGTGGTGTCGCGCCTGATCCTGGTCGCGATCGAAGATGCTCCGCCTTCCGTGCTGGCGCCGCTCAGCAAAAGTGTGGCCGCGCAGTTGCGCGCCGCTCCCGATTTCGTCTCGGTCAACAACGGCGACGATCAGGGCCTGGCGAAGGACCGCGATTTCCTGTGGCGCAACCGCTATCTGCTCAGTCCCGATGTCGCGCCCGGGCATTTCGCGCCGGATGCCCTGCGCCGGGCGCTCGACAACGACCTGCAGATGCTGGGCTCGGCGGCGGGGGGGCTGATCAAAGCCACGCTGCCGGCCGATCCGACGGGGGAAATGCTGCATGTGATCGGGCAATTCCAGGGCGAGGAGCGGCCCGCCGCGCGCGACGGCGTCTGGTTCTCGCCGGACGGAAGCCGCGCGCTGTTGGTGATCCAGACCAGCGCGCCGGGATTCGACGCCGATGCGCAGCAACATGATCTGCTGCTGATCGACAACGCCCTGCAATCGGCCAAGCAGGCGACGCCCGGTTCGCAGGACGCGCGCCTGCTGGCCAGCGGCCCCGGCGTGTTCTCGGTGCGCATCCGCGACCAGGTGAAGCAGGACGCGTTCCGGCTTTCGATCCTCGCGACGCTGGCGGTGGCGGGTCTGCTGCTGCTGGTTTACCGCTCGCCCGTAATGCTGGGGCTGGCTCTGCTGCCGGTGGCGACCGGCGCGCTCGTCGGCATCGCCGCAGTCAGCCTCGGCTTCGGCTCGGTGCACGGCATCACCTTGGGCTTCGGCGTCACCCTGATCGGCGAGGCGGTCGATTACGCCATTTATCTCTTTACCCAAACCGCGCCCGGCAGCCCGCCCGAGGAAACCCTGCCGCGCATCTGGCCGACGCTGCGCCTGGGCGTGCTGACCTCGGTATGCGGCTTCAGCGCCATGCTGTTGTCCAGCTTTCGCGGCCTGGCACAATTGGGTTTGTTTTCCATCGTCGGCCTGATCGTCGCCGTCAGCGTCACCCGCTGGGTGTTGCCCGCGCTGCTGCGCAAGGATTTCGCCACCCTGCGCTCGACCCTGTTCGGCCCGGTCATCATGCGGCTGGCGACGCGCGCCCGCGCGCTGCGCTATCCGCTGCTGGTGCTGGTCCTGGCGGCGGCATCCCTGCTGGCGTTCCGGCACGGCGATTTGTGGGACGATGAATTGTCGAGCTTGAGTCCGGTCTCGCGCCACGATCAGCAACTCGATCAGGAATTGCGCCGCGATTTGGGCGCACCCGATGTGCGTTACATGGCGGTCGTCAACGCGCCCGACGAGCAACAGGCGCTGGCGTCGAGCGAGGCGCTCGGAGCGCTGATCGAGCGGATGGTCGGGGAGGGGGTCTTGGCGGGGTTCGACTCGCCGTCCCGCTACCTGCCGAGCGCGGCGGCGCAACGGGCGCGTCAGGCCGCCATCCCCGAGGAAGCGTCATTGCGCGCCAATCTCCTTCAGGCGCTGGCCGGCTCGCCGTTCCGCGCCGGAACTTTCGAGCCTTTCCTCGCCGATGCCGCCGCCGCCAAGACCCAGCCTTTGCTCGACCGGGACAGCCTGAACGGCACCAATCTCGCGGCCAAGCTCGACGGGCTTTTGATCCGGCGCGGCGAGGACTGGGCGGCGTTGCTGCCCTTGCGCGGGGTGGCCGATGCCGACCGCCTCAAGGCCGAAATCGCGGCCTCCGGCCAGGGCGGCATCCTGCTGCTCGATCTCAAGGGCGATTCCGACCGGCTCTACCAGACCTATCGTCGCCAGGCGTTCTTGCTGGCGCTGCTGGGTGCGTTGGCGATCGCGGTGTTGCTCTTCCTCAGTTTCCGCTCGCCGCGGCGCGTTTTCGCGGTGATAGGCCCGTTGGCCGCTTCCGTCATCGTCACCGTCGCGCTGTTGACCGCCGCCGGCGACAAGCTTTCCATTTTCAATCTGGTCGGGCTTCTGCTGGTGGTGGGCGTCGGCTCCAACTATGCGCTGTTCTTCGAAAGGCGGGATTCCGGCGGCGAGCTGGGCGCCCTCCAGCATCGCGAACGGATCATCATCTCGCTGGCGCTCGCCAATCTTTGCACCGTGATCGGCTTCGGCGTGTTGACCTTTTCGCGCATCCCGGTTCTTCACGGCATCGGCATGACGGTGGCGATCGGCGCGATACTGAGCCTGGTCTTCTCCGCCATCCTCTCGGCTCCCGAAGACGGCGCGTCCCGAGCCGGATTTTAAGGACGGCCAAGCTTCTGTTCATTGTCGCCCGTCGCGGCTAAAATCCGGCAACAGCCATAAAGGTCCCACCGGATCAGCCGCGCGGAATACGAAATTGCAGCCTCTCGTCCTCAGTAGTTTCTCTGTCGTCAGCAGCCTGGGAGACGGGCTCGATGCCACTTTGGACGCGTTGCGCACCGGCAAGTCCGGCCTCGCTCCGTGCCGGTTCGAAACCGTCAAGCTGCCCACCTATGTCGGTGAAGTCCGCGGTCTTGACGACCCGGCGAACATTCAAGCGGCCCCGTGCCGGAACAGCCGCGTCGCCCGACGGGCTCTGGAGCAAGACGGGTTCGCGCGCAATGTCGCGGTCGCGCGGGAGAAATACGGGTCCGACCGGATCGGCGTCTTCGTCGGCACCAGCACCTCGGGAATTCTCGAAACCGAGCTGGCCTATCGCCAGCGCAACAGCGCGAACGGCAGGTTGCCCGCCGCGTTCGATTACGCCCAGTCGCACAATACTTTTTCCGTCGCCGGTTTCGTGTCGGAGTATCTCGCGCTCGACGGGCCCGCCGTGGCGCTGTCTTCGGCTTGCGCCACCACCGCCAAGGTCTTCGGCACCGCCGCGCGCATGATCGCGTCGGGGATGTGCGACGCCGCCATCGTCGGCGGAGCCGATTCGCTGTGTCTGACCACGCTCTACGGGTTTCAATCGCTGAACCTGCTGTCGACGGCGCCTTGCCGCCCGTTCGACCGCGAGCGCGACGGCATCTCGATCGGCGAAGGAGCGGGTTTCGCGCTGCTCGAGAAGCCGGCCGAGCGCGAAGTGGATGATGCGGTGATGCTGCTCGGCGTGGGGGAGAGCAACGACGCCTACCACATGTCGTCGCCCCACCCCGAAGGCGTCGGCGCGCGCCTGGCGATGGAACGCGCGCTCGCTTCCGCCGCTCTCGCCCCGAAGGACATCGACTACATCAACCTGCACGGCACCGCCACCAAGCCCGGCGACGCGGCCGAAGACATTGCGGTGACCGGCCTGTTCGGCGTCGAAACGCCGTGCAGCTCGACCAAGGGGCAGACGGGCCATACGCTCGGCGCCGCCGGCATCATCGAGGCGATCATCTCCGGCTTGAGCATCCGGCACGGTCTCATGCCTGGCAGTCCGAACACCCAAAACCTGGATGCGAGCTTGCGCGGCCGCTATGTCGTCGACAGCCGGCCGGCGCGAATCGACCGTGTGATGAGCAATTCCTTCGGTTTCGGCGGCAGCAATTGCAGCCTGATCTTGGGACGCGCCGCATGATCGAAGCCTATGTCGAAGGCGTGGGGCTTTGCGGACCCGGCCTGCAGGGCTGGGAATCGAGCCGCACCGTCCTGGCGGGCATTCGGCCTTACCTGTCCATGCCGGTGGTCGTGCCGCCCTCGGCCCTGTTGCCGGCGAATGAACGGCGCCGCATGGTTTCGACCGTCAAGCTGACGATGGCGGTCGGCAGCGAAGCGATTTTCCACGCTGGCCGCGACGCCGCGGTCACGCCCACGGTGTTCACTTCGTCGAGCGGCGACGGCGACACCATCCATCAAATTCTCGAAGCGCTGGCGACGCCCGAACGCGAGGTGTCGCCGACCCGGTTCCATAATTCCGTCCACAACGCGCCGGCGGGCTACTGGAGCATCGCCACCCGCTCGCGCGAGCCGACCACGGCGCTTTGCGGATACGATGCAAGCTTCGCCGCGGGATTGCTCGATGCCGCCGCCCAGGCGAAGGACGAGGGCCGTCCGGTCGCGCTCATCGCCTACGATCTGCCTTATCCCGAGCCGTTGCACACCGTGCGGCCGGTCGTTTCGTCATTTGCAACCGCCTTGGTCCTCAATCCGCAAGCCACCGATCATTCGCTTGCCCGGCTGATAATCGCGTTGCGTCGCACGGGAAATGAACCAACCCCGATGCCCGATCCGGCTTTGGAAAAGCTGCGCCGCGGCAATCCCGCCGCGCGCAGCCTTCCGTTATTGGCCGCGCTGGCGCGCCACGCGCCTGAAACGGTCGCCGTGGACTATAGGGACGGTAAGCATCTGATGGTCGATGTGTCGCCCATCGGGTCCCAATCCCGCGGCGGCCAAGCGGCATGATGATCGGCCCGGCCGAAATCGCCACCCTGATCCCGCATGCCGCACCCATGTCCCTGTTGGCCGGAATCCTGCACTGGGACGGGGATTCGATCCGCTGCGTGGCATCGAGCCACCGCCAACCGGCGAACCCCATGCGCCGCGCCGGCAGGCTCCATGCCGTGTGCGGCATCGAATACGCCAGCCAGGCGATGGCGGCGCATGGCATGCTGGCGGGCGGCATCGCGCGGCGCCCGCGCAGCGGCTATCTGGTCAGCGTGCGCGAGCTGGTCTGTTTCGCGGCTTATCTCGACGATCTGGCGGACGACATCACCATCGATGCCGAAAAACTTTCCAACGACGAAACGCGCGTGATTTACGGTTTCGCGTTGGGATGCGGCGGTCGCGCGTTGCTGCGCGGCCGCGCCGCCGTCTTGCTCGACGCGGAGACGGCATGAAACGCGCCCTGGTGACCGGCGGCAGCGGCGCGATCGGCGCGGCGATCTGCCGGAAACTCGGCGCCGACGGGCACCATGTCCTGGTCCATGCGAATCGCCGCCTCGCCCAGGCCGAGAGCGTTGCGGGCGCGATAACCGCCGCCGGCGGCTCGGCGCAGGCGATCGCCTTCGATGTCGCCGATGCCGCGGCTGCCGGCGCCGCGCTGGAGCGGTTGCTGGAAGCGGGTGTCATCCAGATCGTCGTCAACAACGCCGGCATTCACGACGACGCGGTCATGCCGGGCATGAGCCGCGAACAATGGGCGCGGGTGATCGACGTGTCGCTCAACGGCTTCTTCAACGTCACGCAGCCCTTGCTGCTGCCCATGCTCCGCACGCGCTGGGGTCGCATCGTCAACATGTCGTCGGTTTCGGCGCTGACCGGCAATCCCGGCCAGACCAATTACGCCGCCGCCAAGGCCGGCCTGCACGGCGCGACCAAATCGCTGGCGCTCGAGCTGGCCAGCCGCGGCGTCACCGTCAATGCCGTGGCCCCGGGCATCATCGCGTCGCCGATGGCGGACGCGGTCTTCGGCCGGGAATTGATCGACCGGCTGGTGCCGATGAAGCGCGCCGGCACGCCCGAGGAAGTCGCCGAGCTGGTCGCTTTTCTGGCGTCCGACCGCGCCGCCTATATCTCCGGCCAGATCATCGCCATCAATGGCGCGATGATCTGAGCCGCCGCCGCAGCAGCATCGGCAGGCGCGCCAGGAATCCCAGCATCAGCCGCAGATGCATCCAGGCGAGCAGGGCGTTGTCGCGTCCGTAGTTGAAATGCGAGATGCCGCCTTCCTCGGGCCGGAAGTATCGGACCGGCGCCGGGAGATTGATGATCCTCAAGCCGCGCCAGCACAGCCGCACCGCCGCCTCGGCATCGAAATCGAAGCGCCGCATCCACTTGACTCGGGCCATCACGGCGCAAAGCGGCGCGATCGGATAAACCCGGAAGCCGCACAGCGAATCGCCGATCCCGGTCCACAGCGTCTCCAGATTGGCCCAGCCGTTGGAGACCATGCGCCCGTAGACGCGCAGCTTCGGCGCGCTGTCGTCGAACACCGGCACGCCCAGGATCAGCGCATCGGGATCTGCGTGCGAAGCCGCCATGAATTGGGGGATGGACGGCGCGGGATGCTGGCCGTCGGCGTCCATCGACAGCGCGTGGGTAAATCCCTCGGCCTGGGCCGCGCGCAGCCCGTGCAGCACCGCCGCGCCCTTGCCCTGGTTCCGCGCCAGCACCAACACGCGCAAGCCGGGGTCGCGCGCCGCCATCCCGGCAAGCGCATCCGCGCTGCCGTCGGTGCTGCCGTCCACCACCACCCAGACCGGCGCCCAATAGCGCCTCGCATCGCGGGCGGTCTCAAGGATTTTGTCGCCCGTGTCGTAGCTGGGGATGATTACGAGATGCGTCGTGGACGCCGGCATCATTCCGGGAACGGCGACACCGGCTTTCTCGCGCCCAACTCTCGGCGGTAATACGCCTCCATCTCCGCCACGAAAGCACGGCGGTCGCCGCTCGTTTTGAACCTTCGGCCGAGGCGCATGCGGTAGATCAACGGAAATTCGGGTTTCTTGAACAACGGCCACGACTTGCCGAGGAACGCGGAATTGCTTTCGACGAACACCGTCTGGACCGGCACTCCGGCCCGCTTTGCGATCAGCGCGAAACCGCCCTTGAAGCCGTTGACCGGCGGGCGGACCGTCCGCGTGCCCTCGGGAAAAACCAGCAGATGATGGCCGGCGCGCGCCTGCGCGGCCGCGCCTTTGACGAGCGGGATCGGCGCGTCGTTGTGGATGAAGCCGGCGAGCTTCGCCGCGCCCAGCAGAAACGCGTTCTTCCATATGCCGGGCTTGGTGATGCACACCACGCGCGGCAACCGCGACAGGACCAGGATCGCGTCGAGCAGAGAGGGGTGGTTCGGCGCGATGACGATGGCGCCGTTGCGGCGAAGACCGTCGAGCGCGCGGAGGTCGCATCTGATGAGACCGCTCATTTCCATTGCGGCAACGAAGAAGCGGGAGCCCGCCATGTTCATGAACTGCCCGAATTTCTCGCCCGGCCGCCGCGGCAGCGCGACGTGAAGCAGGATCGCCAGCGCGCTCCACAGCAGGCTGCCCAGGCCGAAAACGGCGAGCAGGGTGAAGAACGCGGCATATTCGTAACCGTGCCTCAGCCCGTCCAAAAGCTTCCGGCCGATCCCGAAATGCGGGAACGGCAGGTCACCGCGGGCGATGGAAGGGGCGGCGCGTCTCATAGAGGGTCTTAGGTGTTTTCCGCCGCCGATTTGCGCATGCGCCGGAGCATTTTCCAGGTCTCCAGGCTCGATTTCAGGATTCTCACGCTGTCGATGTAATACGCGACCTTGAAACCGAGCAGCTTGAGGCGGATGGGGAGGGGGCGGAAAACGTCGCCGGCGAGAACGGAGAGCACCGCTTCCTCGATCCGGAAAATATTCCGTTTGACCATCAGCAAATGGCGCATTGCCGGTGTCGGCGCCCGCTGTATGTACCAGGAGTAGAGATCGATCGCGCGGTTGATTTCGGCCTCGAATGCCGCGCAGGCGCGCTTACTCTTGGCCGGTTGGTGCAGGCAGGTGCTCACCACATCCGCGCCCAGGAAAGCGCTGTTCATGGCGAGATAGACGCCGGTCGAGAACAGCGGATCGATAAAGGCGAAGGCGTCGCCCAGCATGATGAAATTGTCGCCAGTCATGCGGGTGCATTTATATGAATAATTGCCGGTGGCGGTCACCGATGAGACCATCTCGGCGTTCTTGAGGCGTTCGGCGAGCTCGGGCGCGAGCGCGATCGTATCCATGAAGAACTTGGTCAGCTCGGTCTTGCGCGTCTTGAAATAGGGCGGCGCGCCCACCGCGCCGATACTGGTCGTGCCGTCGGCCAGCGGAATGAACCAGAACCAGCCGTGCTCGAACCAGAAAACGGTGATGTGACCTTCTTCTTTCCCGGCCAGACGCTTGGCGCCGGTGAAATGGGCGAACATCGCGGCGCTGGCATGCTTGCGGTTGCGCTGCTTGATGCCGAAGCGGTTCGCCAGCAGGGTATCCCGGCCGGTGGCGTCGACCAGGAATTTGGCGCGCCAGCGGCGGTTTTCTCCCTGGCTGGTCCGCCCCCGCGCGCGCACGCCTTGTTCGCCGGGCAGGAAATCGACGTCACCGATCCGGCATTCCTCGACCACGGTGGCGCCCTTGGCCGCGGCGTTCTTCAAGAGTATGTGGTCGAATTCCGAGCGCCGCACCTGATAGGCATAGGGAAAGTTCTTGTCCCAGGCGTTGGCGAATTCAAATTCGACCGCTTTCCGGTGATGGGGCGAAACGAATTGGGCGCCGTATTTGACCATGCCGATCCGCCGAATCTCCTCGCCGACGCCCAATTGCTCGATCAAGGGCAGGTTGAGCGGCAGCAGCGATTCGCCGATGTGAAACCGCGGATGCTTCTCTTTTTCCACCAGCACGACGCGTTCGCCGCGCTGGGCGAGCAACGCCGCCGCCGTCGATCCGGCGGGGCCGCCGCCGATCACCAGCACGTCGCATTCCGTTTCGGCAAGGGCTTCGGACACTTAAACCTCGAAGGTTGAAAATCGCGCGAAATCGACCATGTCCCCGCCTCCATTGATGGCTTCAAGCGCCATCGCCGACCATGTTAGTATGCCGCCGATGGCCGACACGAAGGAAAACCACGGCGGCTTGGCGGCAAAAGCGAAGGCGCTCTTTTTCCTGGTCGCCTTTCCCTGTTGCTTTGCGGCCGTTCCGGCCGCCCTTGCCGGCGAGGCGGACCCCTACTCCTCGCTCTACCCCTATTATGCAGAAGTTTGCGCCGTCTCTCAAATCCTCAAAAAGACCGGCTTCGGCGCCGACATTCGCGGGGAATCCGGCGGCCACGCGGTGCTGTATTTGAACGGCGTGTGCCGGAAAAAAGACGCCCATTATCCGACGCTGGAACTCTGCGATCCCTCGACGCCGCCGGATCGGCAGGGCGTCGGCATCAGCGTCAACGCACATTTCAAGAACGCGAACTGGGTCGCGACCCCCGGCCGCGATTTCTTCTTCAGCGGCGGCCTGCCCGGCGCCGCGCGGCTGACGCGCGAGGCCTATCGCCAGACCCAGGCCCGGGCCGAAGCCCTGGGCATTTACGACGGCGTGGAATTCCACGACGAAGTCTTCAAGGACATGCCGTCCGGCTGGTCGCGGGCCGACTACAAATACGAGGTCTCGATCTCGACCGATTATGCGATCAACTTCGGGCGCGACCGTTACTGCGCGCGCATCCCCTTGGACCGCGGGAAAATGACGGCGGTCATCGATTACCTGAACGGCCGCAACGACATCTACAAGAGCGGCAAGACCGAATTCGTGTGGAACGTGGTGCAGGACAATTGTTCGCATTTGACGCACAACGCCCTGGCCGCGGCCGGGGTCTGGGACAGTTACAAGACCGGTCGGTTCATCGCCTTCGCCGCCTTCGATTTTCCGGTGCCGAAGAATGAATTCGTCAATCAGCTCGAGCGCACCAACGATCTGCCGTTGACCAATCCGCTCGCGCTCTATGCCGATCCGATGGCGCGGCAATCGCTGATGCGCGAGGACTGGCTGCCCACCGAGCCGGGCGCGCTCGCGTCGATCGTCCGCGCCCGGTCCGACAACGAGGTCTACGATACCGATCTCAATCTGATGTTCTACGATTGGCCGATCATCGAGCCCTATCACCGGCGGATGGACGCGATCATGGCCGATCCGCGCTATCTCGACCTGCGCGACAACCTGGCTTATTTCGCCGGGCTCTATCAAACCGTCCTGGCCGATAAAAAGCCGGTTGCCTGGTATCTGAAACAGGACGGCGCGCGCGGCCCCGGCAAGTCGCCGTCCCTGCTGGCTTCGACCGCGCAGCAGCGCGATTTCGCCGCGTTCTACGACCGCTACTATCGCTACGTCGAACGCGAAAACGCGCAGGTGAAGTCCGAGCTTGCGGCCCTGCCGAAGGATTCCGCCACCGCGGCGACGAGCGCAATCGACGCGGGCGACACAAGGCGAGCGCGGCAATAACCGGCAAAGAATTCGGCGCGGCGATCGTCCGGCGCGCTTCCGCCAGCGCTTCGCGCTAAAGCGGCGTCACCTGAACCGTCAACACTGCGGCGCGGCCTTCTTTCAGCGCCGCGAGGCAGCGGTCGATCGCCGCCGGCAGATCGGCGGCGTTGCGCACGCTCTCGCCATGGGCGCCGAAAGCGCTCGCCACCTGCTCGAAATGCCGTTCCTCGCCCTGCCGGCCGCTTTGCAGCCGGGCCTGGAACGAGTTTTCCTCCGCTGCCGTGCCCTTGGGATATACGCGCAGCACCGACGCCTTGACCGCGCGCCAGCCGCCATTGTCGAGCACCACGGTGAAAATCGGCAGCCGGAACTGCTGCGCCACCGCATAGACCGCGTCGGGGTTGGAGAAATGGAACACGCCGTCGCCGGCGATCTGCACCACGCGGCTGTCGGGCTGCGCCAGCTTGATGCCGAGCGCCATCCCGCCCGAGCCGCCCAGCCCGCCGCCGCCATGCGCGAAATAGGTTCCCGGCTTGGTGCGCGGCAATTGGCCCAGAACGGCATGCGAATTGGTGACCGCCTCGTTGACGACGATGTCGTCGGGCGTGAGCCTGGCGTTGAGCGCCGCGCAGACATGCTCGACCGACATGACGCCGTCTTTCTTGGCGGCCGCGTCGGCCAGGCTTTGCTTGCGCGCGGCGCGCGCCGGGGCCCAGGACTCGATCCGCGCCTTGACGCGGGCGCGGAAGGCGCCGTCGGCGCGCTTCCTCACCGAAGCCAGCACCTGGCGCAGCGCGGTCGCGCAATCCGCCTGCAGGCGCAAATCGGTGGAGAAGCCCCACATCGGGATATCGGCCTTCAACGGGTCGATGTCGATCTGGATCCAGCGGATCGACGCCGCCTTCGGCTGATCGCTCGGTATCCAGGGGACGTCGATATCGAGCAGCAATCCGAGATCGGCGTCCGCCAGCAACGCGCCGGGATTGAGCCCGGCATAGCAAGGCGAATCCTGCGGGATGTTGACCGTGATCGGGGAATTCTCGGCGACGCGGATGCCGCATTCGCGCGCGAGTTCGTCGAGCGCGGCGACCGCCTCCGCCTTGCGGCCCAGATAGGCCGTCACCGCGATCGGGTTCTTGGCCGCCATCAACTCGGCCGCGATCTTGTCCGCCACTTCCGGGTCGATGCCGCCGGCCTGCACCGGCCCGTATTTCCCCTCGGGGAAGGACTGCGCCGCGTCGCCGTCGATCGCCTGCGCCAGGATTTCGCGCGGCAGCGCCAGATAGACCGGCGCCGGCGGATCGCTTTGCATCATCGCATGGGCGCGGCGCAGCACCTCTTTCACCACCACGCCCGAGGGCAGCGTGTATTCCCAGCGCACGAAATTCCGCACGATGCCGGCCATGTCGTAAGGGTCCTGGACGAAATGCACATAGGTGTCGCGGCCGCCGGTCATCTCGCCGTGGATGGTGAAGGGCGCGCGTCCCGCCATCATCAGCACCGGGATGCGCGAACGGAACAGGTTGTGCATCGCCATGCAGGCATTGGCCGTGCCGGCGTCGACATGCACCAGCACCGCCTGGCCCCTTCCGGTGGCGAGCGCATAGCCCCCGGCCATGTGGACGGCCACGTTCTCGTGCGGGCAGACGATTACCGGCGGGCGCTTGCGGTTTGAGCGGTCCCATTTCGCCAGTTCCTCGATGATCGGCGCATGGTCGGTGCCCAAATTGGCGAAGATGTAATCGACGCCGATTTCGTTGAGCCCCTCGAGCAACGCATGGGCTCCGCTGATCTTGCTCGTGCCTTGGTCTTTCATGTTTCCGCCTGTGCTGCGCGCCTAATCCGGCGCGGGTTGGTCATTTCAGCCGCTGCGCCGCCTCTTTGACGAGGCTGAGGTCGATGTATTTCGAAGCATCCAGCTTGTCCTTAAGAAAGCCCAGTTGCTGGGCTGTGTCGAGATTTCTCTGCAACGCCGCCATGTTCGGCAAACCGGCGGGATTGCGGAACTGGTCCTGCTTGGTGAACAGCCAGCCGGCAAAGCGCTCGGGCGGCTGCTTGGTGAAATCCGCCATGATCTTGACCGCCTCGTCGTGGTTCTTGGGGTCGAGATACCAGCGCAACGCGCGCAGGCTGTCCTCGAGCATGTCGACCAGCGCGGCGCGGTTTTTCTGGATATAACCCGCGCGCGCCGTCCACAGCGCGAATTGCGTCGGGCCGGCCGCGTCGCGCGCGGTGAACAGGGTGCGCGCTTTGTCGTTGAGCTCGGGGTCATAAGCCGTCAGCACCGAGGCGGTGACGAGGTCCGCCTTGCCGCCGAGCAGCATCGCCTTCATGTTCGGGAAGCCGACCTCGATCACGGTGTAGTCGCGCTGGTCCGCCAGGCCGTGCTTTTTCAGCATCGCGCGCATGGCGATGTCGACGCCGCTGCCGATGGCGTTGGTGGCGACCACCTTGCCCTTCAGATCCTCGACCGTGGCGATGCCGCTGTCCTTCAGCACCATGTAGGGCTCGGAGAAATAGCCCGGCGCGCCGTCCTCGAATTCGTCGGCGATGATGCGCAGATCGCCGATGCCGGCGTTCTGGATCGCGGTGCCCAGGGTGGGATAGGTGAAAGGCACGATGTCGATCTGGTCCGAGGCCAACGCCGTGATCATCGCCGGCGTGCCCTGGAAATGCATCGGCGCGAAGGTATAGGTCTTGCCGAGATGCAAGGCCACGCCGTCCTTGGCGAACAGCACCGGTTGCAATTCGGGCGGACATACCACCCAGCCGATGCGGATAGTGGGCGGCGGATCGGCCCGCGCCGCCGCAACGCCCGCGCCCGCCGCCAGAACCGCGGCCAGCACGGCCAATAGGAAGCGTATCGGGCGCATGGCAATCCTCCCCGGGCGCGTGCGGATGCGGCTTCGGTGCCGCGATCCGGTTCCGGCCGGAATCCGCTTGTTCTCGCCGCGCGCAAAATTATGATATGCCACCCGTTAAGGCAATTCAGTCCTTTACGCCCATGGCGACGACCAACGGCCTGCGCGATCTGTGCGACACCTCCGGCGTTTCCGAGGAGGCGCCTTGCCGCGCCGAACTCGACGGCTTGGCCTATGCGGTGTTCAAGCTGGGCGGCGCCTATTACGTGCTGGCCGATGCCTGCACCCACGGCCCGGGACAGCTGAGCGAGGGCACGGTGATCGGCGGCGCGGTCGAATGCCCGTTCCACCAGGGCCGCTTCGACATCAAGACCGGGCAGCCGGTGCTGCCGCCCTGCACCGAAGCGGTGCGGGCCTGGACCGCGTTCGAAGTGGACGGGCGCGTTTGCATCGACCCGGCCGAGCGGCGCTAAAGGCGGGCCGCATTCATGGCGATCTCCAAGGACGACAACGAACTGCTCACGCGCACCGGCGCCGGCACGCCGATGGGCGATCTGTTCCGGCGTTATTGGGTGCCGGCGCTGTTCGCCGATGAACTGCCGAATCCCGATTGTCCGCCGGTGCGCGTTCAGCTGATGGGCGAGAAACTGGTCGCCTTCCGCGATTCCATGGACCGCGTCGGCTTGCTCGACGAGTTCTGCGCCCATCGCGGCGTGTCGCTGTGGTTCGGGCGCAACGAGGAATGCGGGCTGCGCTGCCCCTATCACGGCTGGAAATACGACGTCACCGGGCAATGCGTCGATCTGCCGTCCGAACCCGACGAGACCGGCATGCGCTCGCGCATCAAGCTCAAATCCTATCCCTGCATCGAAAAGGCGGGCGTGATCTGGGCCTATATGGGCCCGCCCGGATTGATGCCCGAGCCGCCGGCGGTGGAATGGACCGAGGTGCCGGCGGAGCGCCGCTTCGTCACCAAGCGCCTGCAGGAGAGCAATTATCTCCAGGCGATCGAGGGCGGCATCGATTCGAGCCACGTCTCATTTCTGCACAGCGGTTCGCTCCAGTACGATCCGCTGTTCCGCGGCACCAAGGGCAATCTCTACAACCAGAACGACAAGATGCCGTTCTTCGAGGTGGTGGAGTTCGAGGGCGGGCTGTTGATCGGCGCGCGGCGCAACGCCGATGACGGGCGCTATTATTGGCGCATCACGCCCTGGATCGCGCCCTTCCACACCATCATCCCGCCGCGCGGCGGCCATCCGCTGGGCGCGCATATGTGGGTGCCGATCGACGACGAGCATTGCTGGGCCTGGAGCATCAACTATCACCCCAAGCGCGCGCTTACATCCGAAGAGCGCCGGGCGATGCAGGACGGAAACGGCATCCATGTCAAATACGTGCCCGGCACCTACATTCCCGCCGCCAACAAGAGCAACGGCTACCTGATGGACCGGTCCGAGCAGCAATCGGGCCGCGCCTATAGCGGCGTCGAGGGCATCGCCATGCAGGACGCTTCGCTGCAGGAGAGCATGGGCCCGATCCAGGATCGCACGCGCGAGAACCTGGTCTCGACCGATAACGGCATCATCATGGCCCGGCGCTGGCTGCAGCGCGCTGCCAAGGCCAATCGCGAGGGCAAACCCTTGCCGAGCCTCGATCCCAAGGCGCAGCGCGTGCGCTCCTGTTCCGTCGAGCTGCCCAAGGACGTGAAGTTCAAGGACGGCGCGCGGCACGGCATCTTCGCGCCTCCCAACACCGATCCGGTCTCGGTCTAGACGTCGATTCCGCCTTAAAATCCCCGGCCTTTGCCCCCGATTTCGCCGCAATCCCCGGCCAGGATGACCGCCGGATCGTGGAGGAGGAATGACCGATGTTGAGATGGGCACTGTTTTTCCTGATCATATCGCTGGTCGCGGCGCTGTTCGGCTTCACCGGCATCGCGGTGGTGGCGGCCGACATCGCCCGGCTGTTGTTCTTCGTGTTCATCGTCATCTTCCTGGTGCTGCTGGTGACGGGGTTGATGGTGGGCAGCACCATCTTCTAGCGGGCCTTTTTTCGCCCCGGGCGGCGGGTTAGTATCCGCCGCCTTTGGCGCAAAAGGATGACCCGACGATGAGACTCTGCCGCTTCAACGACAATCGCATCGGCCTGGTGCGCGGCGCCCACGTTCACGACGTGACCGCGATCCTCGACGATTTGCCCGCGGTGCGCTATCCGCTGCCGGCGGGCGATCCGCTGATCGACAACCTGCAACGGCTGCGCCCGAAGATGGAAAAGCTCGCCGACCAGGCCAAGCCGGTCCCGGCCTCGTCGGTCAAGTTCCTGAGCCCGGTCGCCAATCCGTCGAAGATCATCGGCACGCCGGTCAATTACCAGAAACACCGCGAGGAAGCCGACAAAGACGCCCAGATCGCGGTCTATAGCGGCGCCAACCGCGCGCGCACCATCGAGGAGCAGGGCCTGTTCATCAAGGCCAGTTCCTGCCTGGTCGGGCCGTCGCAAGGCGTGTCCGTCCACTTCCCCGACCGCCGCACCGACCACGAGGCCGAGCTCGGCCTGGTCGTCGGCAAGCGCGCCCGCAACGTGAGCGAGGAAGCGGCGCTGCAATACGTCGCCGGCTACGCCATCGCGCTCGACATGGTGGTGCGCGGCACCGAGGACCGCAGCTTCCGCAAATCGATCGACAGCTACGGCGTGCTGGGGCCTTGGATGGTGACGGCGGACGAGCTGGGCGATCCCGCGAACCTCGACTTCTCGCTCACGGTGAACGGCGAGCCGCGCCAGGCGTCGAACACCCGGCTGATGGTGATGAGCATTCCGAAGCAGATCAGCTGGGCGTCGCAGTGGTACGAATTGCTGCCCGGCGACATCATCATGACCGGCACCTGCGAAGGCGTCGGGCGCGTCATGCCGGGCGACGTCATGGCGCTCGAATTCGAGCGCATCGGCAGGATGGAAGTGCCGGTGCGCGCCGCGGATTAGGCTCCCGGTGAGGACCGGAATTTGTCGGTTTTAAGGCAAGTCCTTGTATTGGCTTGAATTTTTCCCTTGAGTCCGGCCGGTGTCCTAGCCTTATAATAATTTCATGAACCGGAACCGGGAGTAGGTTGGGGTCCGTTCCGGTCCGGGGGGCGGTTATCCGCCGTGCCGGCGCGAGCCGCCTGTACCAGATCGATCTGGAGAAGGGAGGCGCCTATGAATGTCGAGGCAATTCTCAAGAATAAGGGCCGGGACGTGGTCACCATCGCGCCCGAAGCCACCATCAACGACGCGGTCTTGCTGCTGCGCCGCAAGCGCATCGGCGCGTTGGTGATCGGCGGCGCGACCGGACCCGAAGGCATCTTGTCCGAACGCGACATCGTGCGCGCGCTCGCCGATTACGGCGCGCGCATATTCGACCTGCCGGTTTCGGCGCTGATGACGCGCCGCGTCATCACCTGCACGCCGAAGGACAGCGTCGCCGGCCTGATGGCCGAAATGACCGAGCGCCGCATCCGCCACCTGCCGGTGGTGGAGGACGGCGTGCTGATCGGCATCGTCAGCATCGGCGACGTGGTCAAGCACCATCTCGGCGAGGTCGAGCACGAGGCCAACGCGCTGCGCCAGTTCATCGCCAGCGCCTGAGCCTCCGGCAAGCCGGCCGCGATTTAGGCGCCCGGCCGCGCCAGCGCGATGAGATAGGCCGCGAAATCGGCCGGCGTCAGCTTGAAGGCGAGGCTTTCCGCCTCGCCCCTGAGCGCGCGCGCCACCAGCATGTGGTTCTCGACCGCGACGGGATCGACCTTGAACAGGCCGATGGCGTCCTTGAGGCGCGGATAATATTTGGGGTCGATCATCTTGATCTTGCGCTGGGCGCGCTCGACCACCTGCGCCTCGCTCAGCCCGTCGGCCTTCTCCTGCGTCAAGAGCGCCCAATCGTCCGCCCCGGCCCAGCCGCGCGCCACATCGTCTTTCGGGTCTTCGTCGCTGTAGCCGAGCTTGAAGACATGCTTCGACAGGCCGACATCCGAGGCCCATTTGCCGAATTTGACGCTGCGCGCCACGAAGATCGCACCCATTGCCCCGCTCTCCCTCGATGCGCGTCGTCGAGCCATAGCGCCGCCCGATCCCGCCGGTCAATCGATTCCCGCCGCCGATTCGCGCCCGCCGAGCCCGCCGGCCCGATTCCGCTTGGCGATGAGGCGCGCATCCGATAAGCCTCGCGGCAAGATCGGTCGAGCACGGGCGGGGGGAATGAGAAAATCGGCGGCGCTGTTTCTCGTGACGGCGGTTTTGCTGGCATGGGCGGCCGGGGCCGATCCGGCCTCGGCCAAGACCTTCCGCTGGGCGGCCGCCGACGACGTCGCCTCGCTCGATCCCTATAGCCGGCGCGAGACCTTCCAGCTCTCCTTTCTCGGCAATATCTACGAGCCGCTGGTGCGCCGCGACCGCGACCTGGCGCTGGAACCGGCGCTGGCCACCGATTGGGCGCAGGCGGCGCCGCTGGTATGGCGCTTCCATCTGCGCCGCGACGTGCGTTTCCAGGACGGCACGCCCTTTTCCGCCGCCGACGTGGTGTTCTCCTTCGCGCGCGTGACATCCGAGTTCTCGAAACTCGGCCTTGTCCTGTCCGCGATCCAGTCGGTGCGCAAGGTCGACGCCTATACCGTCGACATCGTAACCACCGCGCCCGATCCGATCCTGCCCCAGGAGATCACGGACTGGGACATCATGAGCAAGGACTGGTGCGAGAAGAACGATTCCGCCGTGCCCGCCGATCTCGCCGATGACGAGAGCAATTACGCCGTCACCCACGCCAACGGCACCGGCCCGTTCATGGTTGCGGAGCGCACGCCCGGCGCGGATACCGCGCTGGTGCCCTATCCCGCCTGGTGGGACAAGCCGCGGCACGATTTCGACCGCGCGGTGTTCCGCCCGATCGCCGATGACGGCGCGCGCGTCGCGGCATTGCAGTCGGGCGAAATCGACATGATCTACAGCGTGCCGCCGCAGAGCATCGATCGCCTCGCGCACGCGCCCGGCATCCGCATCGTCCACGGTCCGGGACTGACGACCATCTTCCTGGGTTTCGACCAGTCGCGCTCCGCGCTCATGGGCAGCGACGTCAAGGGCGCCAACCCGTTCAAGGACCGCCGCGTGCGCGAAGCCTTCGCCCACGCGATCGACGAGGCCACCATCGCCGCCAAGGTGATGCGCGGCCTGGCGACGCCGGCGGCGCTTCTGGTCGGGCCGGGTGTCGCAGGCTTCGAACCGGATCTGAACCGGCGGCCGGACTACGACCCGATCGAGGCGCGCCAGCTTCTGGCCGAGGCCGGCTATCCCGGCGGCTTTGCCATCGACATGGATTGTCCCACCGACCGCTACATCAACGACGAGGCGATCTGCCAGGAGGTGGTGGCGATGCTGGCCAAGGTGAGCGTGCGTGTGGCGCTCAACGCCAAGCCGCGCGCCCAATTCTTCGACAAGATCTTCGATCCCGGCTGGCGTTCGAGCTTCTATCTGCTGGGCTGGACGGCGTCGAGCGACGACGCGTTCAACGCGCTCGATAATCTGGCGGCGACGCACTCGCCGGAGCGGCATCAGGGCGAATACAACATCGGCGGCTATTCCAATCCCGATCTCGATCTGCTGCTGTCATCGATCGACGCCGAAACCGATTCCGAAAAGCGCCGCGCCCTGCTCGGCCAGGCGCTGTCGCTGGTGAAGGAGGATTTCGCCTATATTCCGCTGCACCAGCAGGATGTGGTCTGGGCGGCGCGCGACAATGTCGAGCTGGCGCAGCCCCCCGATGGCGGTTTCCCGTTGCGCTACGTTCGTGTGAAATAGGCGTCGACGTGAAATAATCTCGGGCCGGTAGGGCCGACAATCGCGGAGCCATGCGCCATGCTTTGGGTCTGGAAGCTTCTCAAGGAGACCGTGGTCAATTTCATGTCGGACAAGGCGCTCAGCCACGGCGCCGCCATCGCCTATTACACCGTCTTCGCCGTCGCCCCCCTGCTGGTGATCGTCATCGCCGTCGCCGGCCTGTTCTTCGGCGAAAAGGCGGCCCAGGGCGCGATCGCCAGCCAGTTGAGCGACCTCATGGGCGATGCGGGCGCCCGGGGGATCGAAGCCTTGATCCGCAGCGCCAGCGACCGCGGCTCCGGTCTCGCCGCCAGCGCGGTGGGGTTCGGCACCCTGATCCTGGCGGCGTCGAGCGTGTTCGTCGAGATGCAGGCCGCGCTCAACACCATCTGGAAGACCAAGGCGAATCATCCGACGCTCAAGCATTTCGTCCGCGCCCGCGCCGCCAGCTTCGGCCTGGTGGTCACCGTCGGGTTCCTGTTGCTGGTGTCGCTGGTGGTGAGCACCGCGATCTCGGCGCTCGACAAATACATCGATCACTTCTTTCCCAGCGCGCATCTGTTCTTCCAGGGCGTCAACTTCGTCATTTCCTTCACCCTGATTTCGATGCTGTTCGGCGCGATCTACAAGGTTCTGCCCGACAAGCGCATCGCCTGGGGCGACGTGTTGATCGGCGCGGTCGCGACCTCGTTCATGTTCACGGTCGGCAAATCGCTGATCGGCCTTTATATCGGCAGCAGCGCCGTAACCCGCGCCTATGGCGCGGCGGGCGGACTGATCATTGTCCTGCTATGGGTCTATTACTCGGCGCAGATTTTCCTGCTCGGCGCCGAATTCACCAAGGCCTATGCCGAACGCCACGGCAGCCACGCCCCCAGGGCGTTGCAGCCGAAGAACTAGGCCCCCTCGCTCATCAGCTGCTCGTAGGCCGGGATGGTGAGGAATTCGGGGAAGCGCTGCGCCTCGATCAGATCGACGAAGATCTTGGCCGCGTCCCGATAGCGGCCCTTGGCGTAGGCTTCCGCGCCGGCGAGCTGCTTGAGCTTCTCCAGCTCCTCGTCCAGCAGCTTGCGGCACAGCGGCTTGTCGATCACCCGCCCGTCCGCCAGCTTGGCCCGGTGACGAATCCACTGCCAGATCTGGGCGCGGCTGATCTCGGCGGTGGCGGCGTCTTCCATCAGGTGATAGAGCGGCACGCAGCCCGTGCCCCGCAGCCACGCCTCAAGATAGCCCACGCCGACGTTCAAATTCTGGCGCAATCCCGCCTCGGTGATCGGACCCTCGGGCACCTTGAGCAGATCGGGCGCCGTTACATGCACGTCCTGCCGCTTGCGCGCGATCTGGTTGGCCTCGGGCATCTGCTTGTCGAAGATTTCCTTGGCGATCGCCACCAGGCCCGGATGCGCCACCCAGGTGCCGTCGTGCCCGTCGCCCGCCTCGCGCAGCTTGTCGGCGCGCACCTTGTCCATGGCCTGGGCGTTCGCCGCCGGATCGTCGCGGATCGGGATCTGCGCCGCCATGCCGCCCATGGCGTGAACCTTGCGGCGGTGGCAGATCTGGATCAGCAGCTGGCTGTAGGAGCGCAGGAAATGGGTGGTCATGCTCACCAGCGCGCGGTCGGGCATGACCGCCTTCGGATCCTCGGCGAACTTCTTGATGAAGCTGTAGATGTAATCCCAGCGTCCGCAATTGAGGCCCGAGGAATGGTCCTTGAGCTCGTAGAGGATTTCATCCATTTCGAACGCGGCCAGGATGGTTTCGATCAGCACGGTGGCCTTGATCGTGCCCTTGGGCAGGCCGAGCGCCTTTTGCGCGTAAAGGAATATGTCGTTCCACAGCTTGGCCTCGAAGCGGTTCTCCATCTTGGGCAGGTAGAAATAGGGGCCGGTGCCGCGTTTCACCAATTCCTTGGCGTTGTGGAAGAAATAGAGACCGAAATCGAACAACGCGCCCGACATCGCCTCGCCGTCGACCCACACATGCGCCTCGGGCAGGTGCCAGCCGCGCGGGCGGACGAGCAGCGTCGCGGTCTTGGCGTTGAGCGTGTAGTGCTTTTTCGATTCCGGATCGTCGAAGGTGATCGTGCGCTTGACCGCGTCGATCAGGTTAAGCTGGCCCTCTATCAGATTGTCCCAGCTGGGCGTGTTGGCGTCCTCGAAATCCGCCATGTAGACATTGGCGCCGCAATTGAGCGCGTTGATCACCATCTTGCGGTCGACCGGGCCGGTGATTTCGACGCGTCGGTCCAGCAGATCCTTGGGCAGCGGCGCCACCACCCAATCCGCCTCGCGGATATTCCCGGTCTCGGCCGGGAAATCGGGCCGCCAGCCGGCATCGAGCCGGGTCTGGGTCTCGGCTCTGAATTTCAAAAGCCGCCGGCGTTCGGGGCCGAATTTGCGCTCGAGCTCGGCGATGAAGGCCACCGCCTCCGCCGACAGGATTGTCTCGTAGCCGGGCCTGATCGGCGCCTTGATCTCGACGCCCTTGGCGGTCATTTGTGCTGCAACCGACATGAATTCCCTCCGGACAAAAACCAACCGCCGGCCGCGACGGCCGTCAGCAGCCCCCTCTGTCCGAAGACCTGAAAGATTGTTCGGCGCGCCCGATTGTTATAATGCGCCGTTTACCTCGTCGGTGAGACGTGGGCGCCCTTGGGACGCCTTCGTCTGCTTTCCAGAGTGCCGTTCCCCACCAGCCCTTTTGCCTGAGAGTTTCCGGGGCGGTTGCTCCTTCGGCGCCGGGGTGAAACCCGGTCTCTCCTGGCGGGGCGCCAAGCAAGAGCCCCCAGTCTAGCGTGATCCCCGCGTCCTGCCCAAATTTCCTTTTGGCCGTCGCCGGCGCCCCCGGCGTCGCTCCGGCGGCGCCCAAAACGCCCGCTTTGCAAGGGGTTAGGCCGGCCCCGGGCTTACGCCGCCTTGGTCTTTTCCACCCTCACGCCGCCGCCCTCGACCAGCATCACCTTGTTCAAGAGCTTCACCAGCGCATAAACCGATTCGATCGCCGGCGTCGGCGTCTCGGTGACCCTGGCCATTTCCAGGATCGAGCCGATCAGCGCCTCGGTCTCGAGCGCGCGGCCGGCCTCCACGTCCTGCAGCATCGAGGTCTTGTGCGCGCCGACGCTTTCGGCGCCGGCGATGCGCTTGTCGATCGAGACGCGGAACGTCACGCCGAGCTTCTTGGCGATGAGCTCGGCCTCTTCCATCATCCGCGCCGCGAGATGGCGCGTCTCCGGGAACTGGCAGATGTCGACCAGCGTCGCATGCGTCAACGCGCTGATCGGGTTGAACGACAGATTGCCCCAGGCCTTGAGCCAGATCTCGGAGCGGATGTCCTTGAGCACGCGCGACTTCAAGCCCGCCTTCACCAGCACGTCGTGGAGCAGCTTGACGCGCTCGGTGTCCTTGCCGTCGAGCTCGCCGATGGGGAAGCGGTCGCCCTCGACGTGATGGATGACGCCGGCTGCCGTGACCGCCGCCGCCGGATAGACGACGCAGCCGACGATGCGGTTGGCGTCGATCTTCTTGGTCAGGATGCCGGTCGGGTCGAGGCTTTCGAGCTTGCGGTTGTCGTATTTGCCGCCGAGCTTCTGGAAATACCACCAGGGCAGGCCGTTCTGCACCGTCATCACCATGGTGGCGGGCTCGAGCAGGCTGTCGATGTCGCGCGCCACCTGGTCGAGATGGTGGGCCTTTACCGCCAGCACCACCAGATCCTGCTTGCCGGCGTCGGCCGCCTTTTCCACCGCCTTGACCTTGGCGGTTTCGACCGTGCCGTCATGCCATTCGAGCTTCAGGCCATTGGCCTTGATGGCGGCGAGATGCGGCCCCATGTCGATCACTGTCACCGGATTGCCGCCGAGGGCCAGTTTCGCGGCGATGAGGCCGCCGATGGCGCCGGCGCCGACCACGCAGACCCGCATCGGCTTGGGCGGCTCCTTCAACAGATAGGGGCTCGGCAGCACCTGGTTGAACGGGTTGCGCAAGCTGCCCACGCCGTCGATGACCACGTCGATGACGTTGCTGGCTTCGGCCATCGGGCCGGCGCCGAGCGATGTGCCGCAGGAAATGATGTCGCCTGGCATCAGCGTCATGTCGCGCGAAACCATGGCCACCAGCTTCGCCGGCGGGAAGAACATGTCGGCGACCGGATAGTTCTGCACTTCCTTGTTGTTGAGGATGGTGCGGATGGTGAGTTTCATCGGATCGACGCCGGTGGTGATGACCGGGCCGAACGGCCCGAAGGTGTCGAAGCTCTTGGCGCGCACCCACTGGTCGAAGGTCGGATTCTTCTTCAAGAGATCGACCGCGGTGACGTCGTCGACGCAGGTATAGCCGAAGATGTAATTGGGCGCATCGGCCTCGCTCACCATCGAGCATGTCTTGCCGATGACGACGCCCAGCTCGCCCTCATAGAGGATGCGGCCGGAATAGGATTTGGGACGCTCGATGGGCGTGCCGGCGGCGCAATAGGCGTTGGGCGCCTTGAGGAAATAAAGCGGCTCGTCCGGCACCAGAAAACCGTTCTTGGCGGCGAGCTGGTGGAAATTGTTCCACAGGCAAATCATCTTCGACGGTTGGCACGGGGTGAGCACGCGGACGGAGGACAGCTTCACGCTCTCGCCCGTGGGCTTGGATCCGGCGAACATGTCGCCGGAATGAACCGCGATCGCACCGTCTTGCAAGGTGCCGAACTCGGCGTGCCCCTGCCGTTCGAACCTGATCCATTGGGTCATCGATTCCTCCCTGCCCGGGCTTGATCCCGAAGCTTTCTCGAATTGGGCGGCATGATAACGGTTCCCCGGAGCACCCGGAAGCGGTGAAACCGCCGGTTGCATGCTGCGTCCTTGCCTCTCTATAGGCCCATAGTTAGAGTGACGGGAAACCGGCCGTTCCCGGCCCATAAGCCGGACGGAAGCGTAATAACCTTGGGGAGGGGATCGATGAATCAGCGCAAATGCGTGTGGGCAAAGTTCGCGGCCCTGCTGCTTGCGGGTTCCATCTGGGCCTCGGCCGGTCCGGCCTTGGCGCAAACCGTGATCAAGATCGGCGTCGTCGACAGCTACACCGGTTTCCTCGCCGGCGCCGGCGACGAAATGGACAAGGGCATCAGCCTCTACGTCAAGACGCATCAGAAGGATCTGCCGCCCGGAGTCACCGTCGAACTCCTCAAGCGCGACGACACCAGCGCTCCCGATGTCGGCAAGCGCCTGGCGCAGGAGCTCATCACCCGCGACCAGGTGAATTTCATCGCCGGCGTGGTGGGCTCGCCCATCGCCGCCGCGATCGCGTCCGTCGCCGGCGAGGCCAAGACGCCCTTTGTCATCACCAACGCCGCGGGCGCGGGGATCACGCGCATCTCGCCCTATGTCGTGCGCTACTCCTTTACCCTCTGGCAGCAGGCCTATCCGCTCGGCCAATGGACGGTGAAGCAGGGCTGGAAGAAGGGCTACACCGCGGTCAGCGATTTCATTCCCGGTCACGACGCCGAAGCCGCCTTCACCAAGGGCTTCACCGAGGGCGGCGGGCAAGTCGTCAACGCGATCACCTTCCCGACCAGCCAGCAGGATTTCGCCACCATCGTCCAGCAGATCAAGGACGCCAAGCCCGACGTCGCCTTCATCTGGGTGCCGGCCGGACCCGCGGCGACCGCGGTCATGAAGTCGGTCCGGGATCTCAAGCTGCGCGAGGCCGGCATCAAGATCGTCTCGACCGAGGATCTGGTGCCCGACGAGGAACTGCCCAACATGGGCGTGACGCCGGTGGGGCTGGTGACCGCCGGGATCTATTCGGCGGCAGCATCGCGCCCGGCGAACAAGGCTTTCGTTGCCGCCTGGACGAAGGAGTATGGCCCCACCTCGAGTCCCGATTTCGTCTCGGCCGACAGCTGGGTCGGCATGGACGCGATCTACCAGGTCATCAAGCAGACCGGCGGCAAGTTCGACGGCGATCAGGCGCTGGCGATCCTCAAGGCCTATAACAATCCGAATACCCCCAAGGGCCCGGTCAGCATCGATCCCGACACGCGCGACGTGATTCAGAACGTCTATATGCGCCGGACCGAGATGGTGAACGGCAAGCTCGCCAACGTCGAATTCGATGTGATCCCCAACGTCAAGGATCCGTGGAAGGAGATGAATCCGCCGAAGCCGCCGCAATAAACGGCGACGGCCCGCGCGTTGCCTGGGCTCGGCGAATAGAACTATAGTGAAGCGACGGTCCGCAATGCGTGTCCCGGAGACCCGTGCGTGCGTGACGGGCAAGACAAGGCGCGAACGCGGACCCTTCAGGGGAGGTCAAGCATGACGGCAAAGTGCAAGTTTCTGGCTGTTATTACCGCTGCGGTTGCGGCGG
>Ga0209624_10000455_pt1 | contig 35993 bp, 30 predicted proteins | sample JacPinW_OM2H0_O1_FD_188565 | JGI IMG/M metagenome (GOLD analysis project Ga0209624, IMG submission 188565) | Forest soil microbial communities from Algoma, Ontario, Canada - Jack Pine, Ontario site 1_JW_OM2H0_O1 (SPAdes) (version 2) | ecosystem: Environmental > Terrestrial > Soil > Boreal...
GCAATGGCTTTTCATCATCGAGGCGCTGCCCTCGATCCTTCTCGCCTTCGTCGCCTATTTCTATCTGACAGATCGGCCTCGAGACGCCACATGGCTTTCGGTCAGCGAACGCGACTGGCTCCAGGGGCGTCTCGACGCGGAGGATGCGCGACGCGCTCATGTGTCTCCCGGGAGTATTTTTGCGAGCCTCTACGACTATCGGGTGCTCGCGTTGGCCTTGGTCTACTTTGGCAACGTGGCCTGCCTCTATGGCGTCACTTTCTGGCTGCCGTCGATCGTGAAGGGCTTCGGCGTCTCGATCGCCGCGACCGGGTGGATCAGCGCCATTCCTTATACCGTTGGTTTCTTAGGCATGGTTTGGTGGGGCCTTCGCTCCGACAGGCACGGGGAGCGCACGTATCATTTAGCAGGGGCTTTGCTCATCGCGGCCCTCGGTATAGGCGCTTCGGCTTTTCTCGACGACCCCGTCGCAAAAATGACCGCGCTGACGGTCGGCGCCCTTGGAGTCTATTCGGCGCTGCCGCTCCTATGGACCCTGCCGACCGCCTTTCTCGCAGGCGCCGCAGTTGCGCCCGGCATCGCCGCCATCAACGCGATAGGCAATCTCTCCGGCTATTTTGGCCCCTTTATCATGGGCTGGATCAAGGACCTGACCGGAGATTTCCGCTGGGGGCTTGTTACGATTGCTTTGTGCGCGGTTGTCGCGCTCGTCATCACGCTGATGCTGGGCCATGACGCCGAACTCGAGAGGGCGCCTGAACTCGCGGAGTAGCGAAGACCTCCGGGGCATCACCGCGAAGCTGCCGGTGGCATGACTTTGTTCGAGCCACGATCGTCATCGCTAGCGATTGCGTAGCGATCCAGAGCCGAGGGCGTTCACGGATCGCTTCGTCGCTCGGCTCCTCGGAATGACGGACACACTTTTCGACGGGCTATGACTCAATGCGCGAGCGGCAGGGTCAGGCGCCGCTTTCGCCGTCCGGACTGGCGACAGCCACGACGTAGCCATCGGGGTCACGGAGCCAAATCTCCCGGTGCTGGGGCGCAGGGTTGACGTGCGGTTCTTCGATGATCTCCGCCTTGAGCCGGCGCGCTCGCTCGACGACCGCGTCGAAATCGTCGACCTGGAACCACAAGATGACGCCGTGTCCGTGAGGCGCCGCGTCGGCGTTGACGAGATTGGGGTGCTCTTCTGCGTCCCAGGCGTGCAGTTGGAGGAGCAACCGACCAGAGCGCCAGATCCGATCGTACACGTCGCGGTGGCTGTGATCGGGAAGCGTGTCTGCTCCAAGCAATTCGGCATACCAGCGGCTGCTCGCGCGAACGTTGCGCACCGCTATCAGCGGTTGAGCTTCGGCCACAGATTTTTGCGCAGGCGAGCTCATGAAGTCCTCCGTCGAACTCGGCGCCATCAGCGGGCGCCTGGAACTCGGGACCTGATAGTCATGAACAATGGTCGTTCAATGCAAAATCACGGCTCACGAAGCCGATTTAAGCGCAACGCGTTGTGGTCTAGCATCGCGGGCCCTCGTCCAACCACAGGCTCATCGCATGCTGGAAAAGTTCGAACGCTATCCGCTCACCTTCGGTCCGACGCCGATCGAGAGGCTCAAGCGCCTGAGCGCGCATCTGGGCGACAAGGTCGAACTCTACGCCAAGCGCGAGGATTGCAATTCCGGTCTTGCCTACGGCGGCAACAAGCTGCGCAAGCTCGAATACATCATCCCCGACGCGATCGCCTCGAATGCGGACACGCTGGTGTCGATCGGCGGCGTGCAGTCGAACCACACCCGCCAGGTGGCCGCGGTCGCGGCCAAGATCGGGATGAAATGTCGGCTGGTGCAGGAGGCCTGGGTCCCGCACGAGGATGCGGTCTACGACCGAGTCGGCAACATCATGCTGAGCCGCATCATGGGCGCCGATGTGCGGCTCGTCGACGAGGGTTTCGACATCGGTATCCGCAAGAGCTGGGAGAACGCGCTCAAGGAAGTCGAAGCGCAAGGCGGTCGGCCATACGCAATCCCAGCGGGCGCCTCGGTGCACAAATACGGCGGGCTCGGCTATGTCGGCTTCGCGGAGGAAGTGCGCGCGCAGGAGCGCGAGCTTGGAGTCGCGTTCGACTACATTGTCGTGTGCACGGTGACCGGCTCGACCCACGCCGGCATGGTCGTGGGCTTCGCCAAGGACGGCCGGCAGCGCGAGGTGATCGGCATCGACGCCTCAGCGACGCCGAAGCAGACCAAAGCGCAGGTGCTCGATATCGCGCGCAAGACCGCGAAGCTGATCGAGCTCGGCCAGGACATTGCAGATGACGACGTCGTGCTCGTCGAGGACTACGCCTATCCGATCTATGGCGTGCCGTCCGACGAGACCAAAGAGGCGATCCGGCTCGTCGCGCGGCTCGAAGGCATGATCACGGATCCCGTCTACGAGGGAAAATCGATGCAGGGCATGATCGATCTCGCGAAGAAGGGCTTTTTCCCCACCGGATCGAAGGTGCTCTACGCCCATCTGGGCGGTGCGCCGGCGCTCAACGGTTACGCCTACGCCTTCCGCAACGGATGACCGCCGGTGACGGGCTCACCATCTCTTCGGGCTCGCTTGACGGCCCTTTTTCCTCTCCGATCCGTCAACCCAGTGCCGAACTCGGTCTTCGTGGCCAACCGGCGAACGCATCTCCGCCTCGGGCGGACAACGGTAACTGCCCTAGCGTCGCAGATCCCGCTCACAAGGCAGCCGCCCCCGGGAAATGCGAGGGCGGCGCGCTTGTTCTCGAACCAAGTCGGACTGATCCTACAGTCCGCAGACGGAGGTATAGCGGCCATTGAAGTCGTGATAGAGGCCACACGCCGGGCCAGATTGGGCCCAACCACCGCCGGCTGTCATCGCAACGGGCGCTGTCGCTGCGCCGAACAAGGGCCCGATAATCGGAATGCCATTGCTCCAGGAGCTGTTGTAGTTAGGATTGCCGACCGTGCCGACAGCCGCCGTGTTCCCTTGCTCGCGCGTAGCAACCGTGTCCTTACCGTTATAGTCGCTGAAGGTCTGGGCAAGAACTGGGGTCGCGCCGAGAGTTAACGTAACCGCGGTCGCAAGAAGTGCTAAACGTGTCATCATGTCCTCCTATGGGTTCTAACCCCTCGGCGAACGAACCCCTGAGACCCCTCATCTGTTCCAGTAATCGCGGTTAGTTGAACGAGGGAGGTTGACGGCCGCCATGTTGACGCCGCGATCGCGTGGTTCTGACCGGAGCGTTATCTGACGCGGTAGGATCGCCATGGGCCGCTTCGCCTCCACCGTCGCCTATTACGAAAGCGCCCGGCCGCCCTATGGCGCGACGTTTTTCGAAGCCGCAGCGGTTGAGCTGGGCCTGGACGGGACTCAGCGCCTGCTTGATGTCGGCGCCGGGCCGGGCATCCTGGCGATCGGCTTTGCGCCCTATTGCCGGGAGGTCTTCGGGGTCGATCCGGAGCCGGGGATGGTCGAGGCCGCGCGTGCCGCGGCCCAACGCTCCGGCGTCGCGGTGAGGTTCATTGAGGGCCGGTTCGAGGACGCCGCGGCGAAGCTCGGCGCCTTTGACATTGTCAGTATCGGCCGCGCGATCCACTGGCTCGATCCCGAGCCTGCCCGAGCCGCGCTCGACCGCGTCCTCGCTCCTCGCGGAAGAGTTCTTGTCTGCGGCGCTACAAGCGCCAAAGATAGGCGCAACCCGTGGCTCGAACCTTTCAACAGGGTGCGCGACCGATGGAAGGGCGATCGGCCGTCGCGCGATCATAGGTCGTTTTTCGCCGACGGCCCGTTCACCCGAACAGGAACGATCCGGGTCGAGGGGACCCATGCCGTTCCGGTCGAGCGTCTGGTCGAACGCGTGCTGTCGATGTCGACGTCCTCATCAGAGCGGCTTGGCGACGAAGTGCCCGCTATGAAGAGCGCCATGCGCGAAGCGCTCGCGCCCTTCGCCGCCGACGGGATAATCGAGGACATTGTCGAAGCGCGAGCCGAGGTGTTCGAGCGCGCCTGACGGCGCTACGCTCTTAAGACCCCTCCGTTCCGCATTCCCTTTTGAGCCTTCGCGCAGAACGACCGCCTTCTTAAATGAATGCGCCAACTGACTGTCGCTATTGAGTGGGATCAGCGCTCACGTAAATCCACGCATCGACAAGACCGGCCTCCGTCTCAACTTGAACGGGGGCGCGACGGTATTCGCTTCCCTCAAAATCATCCAGGCGGCTCCAATGTTTCGGAAGGTCCGCCGATCTGAAAAGGTGAACTTCGATCTTGTCGCCGTCAGCATCGAGAACCAGCGCCGGATATCCGAGCGCGGCTCCCCAACCCTTATCAACGAGCGCGCCTCTGACTGTCCCAATGCTCCACTCGCCCCGCAGATTGGAAAGGTGATGATGATTGGGACGTCCAGGCGCCAGAGTGCCATAGGTTGCGAGATAATGGTCGAGGCTCATTGGCCGAGCATAGACGCTTCCTTCGGTGCATCAACGCGTCGATGGCGCTTAACCGGCGGTCTTTTTCCGATACCGCATCGTCCAGACCGCTTCGTCGCCCGGCAAATATTCCGCGCCCGCCCAAGGCGTCCCGCAGACGTGCAGATAAGCGTAAGGCGTCCCCGCAAACATGATCCAGGCGCCGGCGTCTCGGACCGTCGTCGGCAGTCCGCAATGGTTGGCGTCGAAGGGCCAGAGGATCATCCAGTGCGGGCCAATCGGTATGGCGGGGCTCGTTTTGTCGTGGGCGTTCGTGTTGCTGTGCTGCGTCGCGCCGCAGAGCATGTAGCAGAGCCCCGGCGCAATGTTGGTCGGCTTTGGCTTTCCCTCCAGCAGATCCTTGAACCATTGCATGCCCAAGGCGTCGACACACATGGGCGGGTCGCCGACAACATCTTCGTTGCCGGGCATACAGACCCACTCGTTCGTGCCTTGTCTCAAGACCTCGGTCATGCGGCCCTGCTTATCCATCTCGGCGACGGTCGCGTGCTCCGTAATCACGGACGGCCCCGCTCGCATGGCGCGTGCGATTCTGACGGCGAGGATTTGCTCCTCGCGGGTTTTCGCAGCGACGCTGCTGTCGGGCAAAGCGATCGCCGCATTGCTGTAACTGCCGGAGCCGGCGCCCTCGGCCTTGGCCACATCCCCGATCGCCGCCATCGCCGCGCCGAAGAACGTTGCGCGCCCGACCAGCGAGCGACGCGACAATTGCTCTCCGGCCACGAAGTCTTCAAGGCTGCGCTCGGTCATGTCATCAACTCCCGCATCGACCCCAAACCGCGCCGCTTAGTGAGGCGCAGACGGCAAGACCGTTAGTCATCGCCCCTCGTAAACGGGAGGACGACCTTCCGCCTCCGCCTTGCGGCCTTCCTTGAAATCCTCGCTGCCGTAAAGCGCGCGATATTGCGCTTCCAGTTTCGACAGGGCTTCAGTTTCCGAAGCATCGATCGCCAGATGCGCGGAAGCCAGGGTGGCTTTGATGCCGAGCGGCCCACATGCGGCTATTTTCGTCGCGGTCTCAACGCCGGCCTCGAGAGCCGCCTCGGCCGTAGGGGCGATCGTCTGCACCACACCCATGCGCAATGCTTCTGCAGCACTCCAATGGTCGCCGGTCAGCATGTAGCGCATTGCGTTCGCCCATCCCGCTTCACGGACGAATCGAACGGTAGCGCCACCGCCCGGGAAGCGGCCATGCGTGTTCTCGTCCTGACCGAAGCGCGTATCGGCGGCGGCAATGCGTATGTCGGCGACAAGGTGAAGCTCGTGCCCCATATTCCACGTGTCGCCGTGGACGGCCACGACGAGCGGCTTCGACAGGCCCTTTGTCCTTGCCAAAGGATCAATGATCTCCGGGTCAGACGGGAGGGGTCGCCCCGACGCCGCCACCGCCTGAAAGGCGTCGACGTCGATGCCTCTCGAGAAATTGTCGCCATGTCCGAAGAGCACGGCCGCGCGCAACGATGCGTCATGCTCGTACTGGTAATACGCCTTCGCCAAGCCGAGATATGTTTCCGGATCGACCCGGTTGTGGATAGAGGGGCGATTGATCCCGATCAGAACAATCTGGCCGCGGCGTTCGACGGTGACTTTGCTAGTCACGCCGGCCGGTGTCTCAGCCGTCGTCATTGTTTTCTCCGCGCTTTGAGGCGCGCCGACGCTCTCGCCGTCTGCCGACTGAGCAAGGGTGGGCGGGCCGATCCATGTTGAGACAAAGGCGGCGCCCGCTTTCAGGACAGTGCGGCGTGCAATCGGCAAACCTCGCTCTCCACTTCCTTGCCGCTCAGTGCAGCGTTTCGATCGCAAGCGCGATGCCTTGGCCCCCGCCGATGCAAAGCGTGACCAAGCCGCGCTTCAGACCGTCGCGGCGCATCGAGCGGATGAGCTTCGTGGTCAGCACCGCGCCGGTCGCGCCGATTGGGTGGCCGTGCGCAACCGCGCCGCCATCGACATTGACGATCTCGTCGGGCAATCCGAGCTCGCGCGCGACGACGATGGCGATCGCCGCGAACGCCTCATTGATCTCCGCCCGCTCGACGGAGCCGATCTCCCATCCAGCGCGCAGCAGCGCCTGTTTAACCGCCGGCACCGGGCCCAGTCCGAACATGCCGGGTTCGACCGCCGCTATGCCATAGGCGACGAGCCGCGCGGCGGGGTTCAAACCGCGCTTCTCCGCCCACGCCTCATCCGCGAGCACCATGGCGGCCGCCGCGTCGTTGAGCCCAGGCGCATTGCCGGCGGTGATCGCGCCATCAGGGCGAAACGCGGGCTTCAATCGCGCCAGCGCTTCGATCGTGGTGTCGGGACGGTTGGCTTCGTCCTGATCGAACGGCGTCGGCCCCTTTTTGCCGGGGACCTGGACGGGCGCGATCTGAGACTTGAAATGTCCCGCCGCTTGCGCGCGTGAGAAGCGCTGTTGCGAGCGCAGAGCCCATTGGTCCTGGGCTTCGCGCGTGATCTGGTATTTTTCCACCAGATCCTCGGTATGCCAGCCCGAGTGTTCCCCGGAGAAGGCGTCGTTGAGCCCGTCGCGAAGCACGCTGTCGTAGAGCTGTCCGTCTCCGAGGCGATAACCCCAGCGGCCACGCTGAACGAGATAAGGCGCCTGATCCATGCTCTCCATGCCGCCCGCGACGGCCGCATTGGCGTTGCCCAAAAGGATCTCCTGCGCCGCGGACACAATCGCCTGAGCTCCTGAGCCGCAGACCCGATTCACCGTCATCGCGGGAACGGTCACCGGAAGGCCTGCCTGGACCGCCGCCTGACGGGCCGGATTCATCTTCGTCCCCGCCTGAATGACGTTGCCCATCGCGACGGTCTCGATGTCATCAGGCTTGAGGCCGGCCCGCTCGACCGCCGCGCGGATCGAGACGGCGCCGAGGTCTGGCGCCGGCACGTCCTTCAAGGTTCCACCAAAGGCGCCGATCGCTGTTCGGACGGGTTCCGCAATCACCACTGTACGTGACGCCATGGCTCGATCCTCGACTGTCGTCCTTGCCGTTACGCGGTTTTGCGCGCGTGTTCGGCGACCCGATATCTCGGCGCCGGCGCCGAATTGCCAAACTTCTGCGCAAGCGCCCGGCGTGACGCCTCGAACCGGGTCCAATCGTCGCCGTCCTGGAGCGGCGGGATCGTCACCACTTCTCCCTGGTCAAGGCCCGCCAGCGCCGCGTCGACCATGTCCTCCGTCGACATCACGGTGTCCGCGGGCAGTTTCGAGTGGTGAAAGCCGCCTTTTTCCCAAATATCCGTCGCGGTCGCCGCGGGCAGCACCGCCTGGACGCGAACGCCTTTCCCGGCGAGCTCGTGTTGCAGTGAATGGGCGAGCGCGAGGACATAGGCTTTGCCCGCGCCGTACACGCCATTGAGCCTCTCGGGCGCAATGCCGACCACAGATCCGATGTTGATAATCGTTCCTGCGCCGCGGGCGACGAAAGCGGGGGCGGCGGCGTAGGTCAGGCGCGTGAGCGCCGTGACGTTCAGCGTGATCATCGCTTCCATCTGGTCAACGTCCGAGTCCACCAGCGGGGCGAGGGAGGCTGTGCCGGCATTGTTGACAAGCATGGTGATGCTCGGGTCGTCCCGAAGCACGGCTTCGACTTTCGCGAGCGCCGCTTTGTCGCCAAGGTCGGCGGGGATCACTTTGACGGACCGACTTGTCTCCGACGTCAGTCGCGCGGCTAGCGATTTCAGTTTTTCGCCGTTGCGCGCAACTAGGATAAGGTCATAGCCGCGCTTCGCGAGCCGGTCGGCGTAAACAGCGCCGATGCCGGACGAAGCGCCGGTAACAAGGGCCGTGCCGAGAGAATGGGTCATCCGTGGAGCTCCTGATCTGGCCTTGACATTAAGCGTATATGCGCATAACTAACTAGGCGTACCTGCTCCTATTGTCAAGGACGAGAGTTCGAAATGCCGACCAACACCCTGCCGCCGCTCGAGGAGTGCACGTGTCTCGCCGTTCGCCAGGCGGCTCGCCATGTCACGCAGTTTTACGACCGGCATCTGGCCCCGGTTGGCCTGCGCACGACCCAGTTTTCCATTCTCGCCCGCCTGAGACGGCACGGGGCGATGACGATCAATGCGTTGGCCGAGGAGATGGTGATGGACCGGACCACGCTCGGCCGAAACATCCTGCCGCTCGAACGCGATGGACTGATCAGCATCAAGCCGGGTCGCGCGGATCGGCGCAGCAAGGAGTTGCGATTGACGGACGCCGGCCTTGAACGGCTGCGGGCCGGATACCAGGGCTGGAGGGATGCGCAAAAAGGGTTTGCGGCCGCCTTCGGCAATGAGCGAACCGTTGGACTGCGCGCTCTTCTGCACGAGGTTGCGGCGACCGATCTTCCCTCGGAAGGCGCCGCGGCCGGGTAGACGACATAACCTGCAATCACCGGGCGGACTTCGCTTAGCTTCAATTTGTTGGACCACATAAGAGTATATACGCCCTTCTTGACACGCGGCAAAACGATACGAACAAAGGAGATCGCGATGAGCGCCATCGCCGGCGAACACCCTCAGGCAGCCCCAACCGGACTGCTGACAAGAGCCCGGCTCAAATGGCTCGCATACGCGACGCTTGGAGGCGTCATCGCGTTCGTCGCGGCGCGGTACGGGTATGAGTATTGGAGCGTGGGGCGCTTCATCGAGAGCACCGACGACGCCTATGCCGGGGGCAATGTCACGCCGATATCGCCGCACGTGGCAGGTTTCGTGGCGGAGATCCTCGTTGGCGACAACGAATATGTGCGCGCGGGACAGCCGCTTATCCGTCTCGACGACCGCGATTTCCGCGCCGCCGCCGACCGCGCCGCCGCCATTGTCGAGGCGCGCAAGGCCACGCTCGACAGCCTCGAGCGCAAACAAACGATGCAGCAAACGACGATCCGCCAAGCAAAGGCGGATCTCGACGCGAAGAATGCACAGGCGGCGTTCGCCAAGCAGGATGACCAAAGGTATCGCGACCTTGTGCAGACCGCGGCCGGATCGCGGCAAAACGCCGAGCGCGCGTCGTCGCTCAACCTGGCGGCTGAAGCCGGCGTGATTTCGTCCGAGGCCGGGCTCGACGCCGCGAAGCAACAGCTGACGGTTCTGGACGCGGAGATCGCCGTGGCCAAGGCCGACGTCACCCAGGCCGAGGCCGATCTTCACACCGCCCAACTGAATCTCGGCTACACCGATATTCGCTCGCCGATCGACGGCTACGTCGGCAATCGCGCCGCCCAAGTCGGCGCCTATGTCGCTGGCGGCGCCTATCTCCTCACAATCATCCCGTCGCATGACCTTTGGGTGGACGCCAACTTCAAGGAAAGCCAGCTCGAGCATATGATTCCCGGACAAGCGGCGGCAGTCGTCGCCGATGTCCTGCCGAACCACGTCTTTCGCGGCCATGTGCTCACAATGGCCCCCGCGACCGGCGCCGTCTTCAGCGTGATCCCACCCGAAAACGCGACCGGCAACTTCACCAAGATCGTTCAGCGGGTTCCCGTGCGCATCAAGCTCGACGACGACCCGATGCTGCGTGGTCTCAGACCGGGCCTCTCGGCAAATGTCGGGGTCGACACGCGATCGTCTTCAGGGGACCCACAATGACGGCCGCGGCCTTACCCCTGAGGGCCGCGCCATCCGTCGCGACGGCTTCTGAGCCAAGTTGGGTGTGGAGTCTCGGGCCGTTCGTGGTGATGTGCGTCGGCATGTTCATCGCGCTCCTCGACATCCAGATCGTTGCCTCGTCGCTCCAGGACATCGGCGGCGGCCTGTCCGCGGCGCAGGACCAGATCAGCTGGGTGCAGACCGCCTATCTCATCGCCGAGATCATCATGATCCCGCTGTCGGGGTGGCTGACCCGCGTGTTCTCGACCCGCTGGCTGTTCACCGCCTCTTCTGTCGGCTTCACCATCGCAAGCATGCTCTGCGGACTCGCCTGGAACATCGAAAGCATGATCGTCTTCCGCGCGCTTCAGGGAATGCTGGGCGCATCGATGATCCCGATCGTCTTCACATCCACCTTTCACTATTTCCAGGGTCCACGGCGCGTCTATTCCGCAGCCGTGGTGGGCGCTATAGCGTCGGTCGCGCCCACGCTCGGACCCGTCATCGGCGGCTTCATCACCGACACATTGGACTGGCGCTGGCTTTTCTACATCAACGTCGTGCCCGGCATGGCCATATCGATCCTGGTGCCAATTCTGGTGAAGATCGACAAGCCGGATTTCTCGTTGCTCAAGGGCGCCGACTATCCCGGCATCATCCTCTTGGCGATGACGTTGGGAACCTTGGAATACGTGCTCGAGGAAGGGTCGCGCTGGAATTGGTTTGACGACGCGACCATCCGCGATTGCGCGATGATCGCTGTCGTCGCGGGCTCCCTGTTCGTCTTCCGCAGCCTTACTTTTGCAAGGCCCGTCGTCGACCTGCGGGCGCTCGGAAACCGGAATTTCACCCTCGGCTGCATCCTCTCGTTCATCACGGGCATCGGCATCTTCTCGACCATCTATCTCACGCCGTTGTTTCTCGGCTACGTGCGCGGATTCAGCGCCTGGCAGACCGGCATGGCCGTTTTTTCGACGGGCATGGCGTCGCTCGTCGGTGTTCCCGTCTATGTCATGCTGGCGAAACGATTCGATACACGCTGGCTGATGATGATCGGCCTCGCGTCGTTTGGCCTGTCGATGTGGAGCTTCAGCTTCATCACCCATGAATGGGGCGCGGCGGAGCTCTTCCTGCCGCAGATCCTGCGCGGCTTCCCTCAAGTGTTCGCGGTCGCCCCGAGCGTCAATCTTGGCCTTGGCAGCCTGCCGCCGGAACGGCTCAAATATGCGAGCGGCCTGTTCAATATGATGCGCAATCTCGGCGGCGCGGTCGGCATCGCGGTTTGCGGCGCGATCCTCAATGATCGCACCAATTTCCATTTCCAGGCGATCGCGTCGAACCTGACGCCGGCGAACGGCGCCATGAACAGGCTCGTTGCTGAGGTCGCTCAGCGCTACGCCGCGATTCCCGGAAGCCAGCAAGCGGGATATCAGGCGTCGCTCAAGCAGCTCTGGGCCCTCGCTTATCGCGAGGCCTCGACGCTCGCTTACGCCGACGCCTTTCTCGCCATCATGGTCGCCTTCATTTTCGCGACAATGCTCGTTCCATTTCTGCGGAACGTCGGCCCGGCGAGAGTCCCGGCGCAGGCTGCGCACTAAGGTTTGTCTTCGTCTGACGCTCATCGTCATCGCGAGCGCACGCTAAGCGATCCAGAGATGAAGAGCATCGCCCGATGATCCCTGGATTGCTTCGTCGCTGCGCTCCTCGCAATGACGATTTCGGTGAAAATCTACCCGCGGCGCTTAGACTGTCATCCGCGCGCGCACCGCGGTCTCGTCCATCTGCTCGCGCGTCCCGGCGAGCACGACGACGCCGCGGTCAAGCACCGCGTAGTCGTCGCAGATATCGCGCGCCCATTCGAAATATTGCTCAACGACGAGGATCGCCATCTCGCCCTTGCGGCGTAGATGGACGAGCGCCCGGCCGATGTCCTTGATGATCGAGGGCTGGATGCCCTCGGTCGGCTCGTCGAGCACAAGGAGTTTCGGTTTGGTCACCAGCGCGCGCGCGATGGCGAGCTGCTGCTGCTGGCCGCCCGAAAGGTCGCCGCCGCGGCGCCCCAGCATGTCGTTGAGCACGGGAAAGAGCGCAAAAATCTCATCGTCGATCGCCCGCTCGCTGCGCGGCCGGGTGGCGTAGCCGGTCATGAGGTTCTCGCGCACGGTCAGGAGCGGAAAAATCTCGCGCCCCTGCGGGACATAGCCGAAGCCGGCCTTGGCCCGCAGGTACGGGGTCATCTTCGTCATGTCCTGGTCGTTCCAGCGGATCGAGCCGGACGCCGTCATGTGCTGCCCGACGATAGCGCGCAAAAGCGATGACTTGCCGACGCCATTGCGGCCAAGGACGGTCAGAATGCGCCCAGTCTGCGCCGTGACCGATACGGAGCGCAACGCCTGCGCCGCGCCGTAGAAAAGATCGATTCTGTCCACGGTCAGCATGGGTTCACCGCCCCAGATAGACTTCGACGACGCGCGGGTCGGCGCTCACCTGGTCGAGCGTGCCCTCGGCCAGCACCGAGCCCTCGTGAAGGCACGTCACCTTGACGCCAAGCTCGCGCACGAAATGCATGTCATGCTCGACCACGATCACCGAATGATCCTGCGCGATTTCGCGCAGGAGATCGGCGGTCGCGGCGGTCTCGGCGTCGGTCATGCCGGCGACCGGCTCGTCGACGAGCAAGAGCTTCGGGTCCTGCGCCAGCAACATGCCGATCTCGAGCCATTGCTTCTGCCCGTGCGACAGCGATCCGGCGATACGCGCCCGGTGGTCGGCAAGCCGGGTGGTGGCGAGGATGACGTCGATCGTCTCCAGCGTTTTCGGGTCTTCGCGCCCGAGCAGCGTGGCGCGCACGCTGCGAGGCGCCTTGGTCGCGAGCAGAAGATTGTCTTCGACCGTGTGGTTCTCGAACACGGTCGGCTTCTGGAACTTGCGGCCAACTCCAAGCGTCGCAATCTCGGCTTCGTCGAGCTTGGTCAGATCATGGCGCCCGTCGAACATCACCTCGCCTTCGTCGGGACGCGTCTTGCCGGTGATGACGTCCATCATCGTCGTCTTGCCCGCGCCGTTGGGCCCGATGATCGCCCGCATCTCACCGGGCTGGAGCATCAGCGACAGACTGCGCAAAGCCTTATAGCCGTCAAACGAAACGCTGACTCCGTCCAGGTAAAGGAGCGATTGGGTGAGTGTCGGATTGACGGCTTCGTTCACGGTTCGACGCCTTCCTCGATGGCCTCGACTGGCACAACCGGGCGCGCCATCCGCTCGCGGGTCTTCAGCGCCAATCCGAGCAGGCCCTTGGGCAGGAACAGGGTGGTCAAAACGAACAGGAGGCCGAGACCATAGAGCCAATATTCGGGGAAGGCGCCGGTGAAAAAGGTCTTGGCGAAGTTGACGGCAATGGCGCCGATCGCCGCGCCGATCAGCGTCCCACGGCCGCCAACCGCGACCCAGATCGCCGCTTCGATCGAGTTCCCCGGCGCGAATTCGCTCGGGTTGATGATGCCGACCTGCGGCACGTAGAGCGCGCCGGCGATGCCGGCGATGATTGCCGAAACGACGAAGACGAACAGCTTATAGTTCGCGACCCGATAGCCGAGAAAGCGCATGCGGCTCTCCGCGTCGCGCACGGCGACCAGCGCCTTTCCATATTTCGAGCCAATGATCGCGCGGGAGGCCACGTAGGCAAGGATCAGCACAATGCAACTGGCTGAGAACAGGGCTGCTTTGGTCGAGGCGGACTGAAGCGAGAAGCCAAGCAGGTCCTTGAAATCGGTCAGGCCGTTGTTGCCGCCGAAACCGAAATCGTTGCGGAAGAATTCCTTGAACAGCGCAAAGGTCATCGCCTGCGTGATGATCGACAGATAGACGCCGGTCACGCGCGAGCGGAACGCGAACCAGCCGAAGGCGAGCGCCAGGAGCCCGGGAACCAAGACGACCATAAGCATCGCGTAAGGGAACCAGTTGAAGCCCCACCAAGCGACGGGCAGCTCCTTCCAGTTCAGGAACACCATGAAATCGGGCAGGATCGGATTGGCGTAGACGCCGCGCGTCCCGATCTGCCGCATGAGATACATGCCCATCGCATAGCCGCCCAGCGCAAAGAACGCGCCATGGCCGAGCGATAGAATGCCGCAATAGCCCCAGACCAGATCGAGCGCGACAGCGAGAATCGCATAACAAAGATATTTGCCGAGCAGCTGCACCAGATAAGGCGGCAGGTAGAAGGGAGAATTGGCCGAGACCCCGAGCGACAGCACCGGCACCAGGATGGCCGCGACAATGAGGATCGCGATGAAAACCAGGCCAAGCTGGTCAAGCCGGGCGCTCACGCTTCCACCGCCCGTCCGCGCAGAGCAAAGAGCCCTCGCGGCCGTCTCTGAATGAACAGGATGATGAAGACCAGGAGGACGATCTGGCCCTGAACGGCGCCGATCAGCGGCTCAAGCAGCTTGTTGGCGAGTCCGATCAGGAGGGCGCCGAAGGCAGTGCCCCATAAGTTTCCGACGCCGCCGAACACCACCACCATGAAGCTGTCGATGATGTAGCCCTGGCCTAGGTTCGGCGAGACGTTGTCGATCTGCGACAGCGCCACGCCTGCAATCCCCGCCACCCCCGATCCCAGCCCGAAGGCCAGCATGTCGACACGCGCCGTCGAAATGCCCATCGACGCGGCCATCCGGCGGTTTTGCGTCACCGCGCGCATCTGCAGGCCAAAGGGTGTCGCACGCAAGACGAGCTGCAGCCCGATGAAGACAAGCGCGGACAAGACGATGATCCACAGGCGATTGGTCGTGATCGAGAGGCCGCCGAGCTCGAACGCGCCCGACATGAACGGCGGGTTGCTGACCTGGCGGTTGGCGGCGCCGAAGAGGCTGCGGACCAACTGTTGCAAGATGAGCGACACACCCCAAGTCGCCAGCAGCGTCTCGAGTGGACGGGTGTAGAGAAAGCGGATCACCAGGCGCTCGATCGCGATGCCCACGACGCCGGCAACGACAAACGCGAGCGGAATGGCGAAAGCGAGCGACCAATTCTGCAGCGAAGGCGGTAGAAGCGACTGCACGACATAGGTCGAATAGGCGCCGAGCATCACCATCTCGCCGTGCGCCATGTTGATGACGCCCATGACGCCGAAGGTGATCGCAAGTCCGATCGCGGCCAGCAGCAGTACAGACGAGGCCGAAATCCCGTACCAGAGGTTCTGCGCAACGTTCCACAGAGCGAGGCGCGCATGGATTGCGCTTAAGGCGGTTTCCGCTGCGCTCTTCACCGCCGGATCCGTCGCCCTCTGCGCGATCCCGTCGATGAGGCTTTGGGCGTCCTGGTCGCCGCGCTCCTTCAGCGTTGCGATCGCCGAAAGACGGTCTTGCGGCGAACCGCTGTCGCTGGTGGCGAAGATCGCCGCTTGTGCGAGTTTCAGCGCGGCGGCGACGCCCGGATCGCTTTCCTTCGCGAGCTGGGTTTGGAGCGCCGGCAAAGCCTTGGCGTCGTGCGTCCTGAATACGTCCTCGGCGGCGGCGAGACGCTTCCCAGGATCGGGATTGGCGAGGGTCAGAGACCCCATCGCGCCTTCGACGGCGCTTCGAAGCGCGTTGTTGACGCGAACCTTCTTGAAGGCGGCAGCGCTGGAATCGGGAATGGTCTCGCCTGTCTTGGCGTTGAGCAGCGCGCCCGCAGCAGTCTTGTAGGCGACGATATGATCGGCTTGATCGATCAGTAAGCGATTGTCGGCGAGTGCCTCGAGAATCGCGGCCGCCTGCGGAGGCGCCTCGGCGGACAGTTCGCCGATTGCAGCGGCGGTTTGGGGAAACTTGTCGTCAAGGAACTTCGCCAGCGTATCGTCGACCGCGTCGGCGCGGGCGGCCGTCGCGAACGCCATAAGAGCAATAACACCGATCGCGCGCAGAATACGGACATGAGCGCCACGCACGAAATCATGGGCGGCGAGACGACGGTCATTCAGCGACGTCATCATTTTCCTTTCAACTGCGGCATTCAATCTCTGTCAAGTCTCGTCGTCCGGCGGGGCTTGACGATTCGCTCTGCTATAGAGCGCGGCAGAAGCTCAAATGAGCTTCTGCCGATCGTTGAGAGAAACGATCTCCCGCATGAAACGTTGGTAGGAACGCCCGTCTCTCGACGGCTCACGCGGGAGAGAGTGGTCGCTGTTCAACCTGGCGTCAGCCGCCGCATTTTCCGGTCTTGACGTTGAAGTTGCCGCAGTTCATCGGCGCGCGCCAGTCGGCGATCAGGTCCTTCGAACCCTCGAGGTAGGGCGACCATTCCTGCGCCACGACCGGCGCCGGCGTCTGCCAGACCGTGTTCAGCTGGCCGTCGGCCTGGATCTCCCCGATATAGACCGGCTTGGTGATGTGATGGTTGGTCATCATTGTCGAGATGCCACCCGTCAGATTGGGGACCGCGACACCGATCATCGCGGGGATCACCTTGTCCGGGTCGAAGCTCTGAGCCTTCTCGACGCCCTTCACCCACATGTTGAAGCCGATGTAATGCGCCTCCATCGGATCGTTGGTGGTGCGGTTGGGCTTCTTGGTAAACTCATGCCATTTGGCGATGAACTCCTTGTTTGCAGGGGTGTCGATCGACTCGAAGTAGTTCCAGGCGGCGAGGTGGCCGACCAGCGGCTTGGTGTCGAGGCCCGCGAGCTCTTCTTCGCCGACCGAGAACGCGACGACGGGAATGTCGGTCGCCTTGATGCCCTGGTTGCCGAGCTCCTTGTAGAAGGGCACGTTGGCGTCGCCGTTGATCGTCGACACCACCGCCGTCTTCTTGCCAGCCGAACCGAAGGCCTTGATCTTCGACACTTCCGTCTGCCAGTCGGAGAAGCCGAACGGCGTATAGTTGATCATCACGTCTTCGTCGGGCACGCCCTTCAATTTCAGATAGGCGGCGAGGATCTTGTTGGTGGTGCGCGGATAGACGTAGTCGGTGCCTTCGAGCACCCAGCGCTTCACCGAACCGCCGTCCTCGCTCATCAGATAGTCGACGGCGGGAATCGCCTGCTGGTTTGGGGCGGCCCCGGTATAGAACACGTTGCGCTCCGATTCCTCGCCCTCGTACTGGACGGGATAGAACAGAATCGAGTCGAGCTCCTTGAACACCGGCAGCACCGACTTCCGCGACACCGAAGTCCAGCAGCCGAATACGACCGAAACCTTGTCCTTCTCGATGAGTTCCTTGGCCTTCTCCGCGAACAGCGGCCAGTTCGAGGCGGGGTCGACCACGACCGCCTCAAGCTTCTTGCCGAGCACGCCGCCCTTCTTGTTCTGCTCGTCGATCAGCATCAGCATCACGTCCTTGAGCGTGGTCTCGCTGATCGCCATCGTGCCGGACAGCGAATGCAGAATGCCGATCTTGATCGTATCGTCGGCCGCGAACGCCGCGGTGGCCCCAAGCGCAAGCGCCCCTCCCAGGGCTACGCCGGCGGCGCCTAAAAATATCCGTCTCGTCAACGACATTGTTGTGCCTCGTCGCTTGCGCCCACCCAAGCAGGGCGGCGGGAACTCGACCCCTCCCTGGGGCCAGAGTCCCTTTCGCAACGAGCGTGCCAAGCGAATCTCCAAGGATTCGCAGGGGTAGGCGCCAGTAAAACAAGCGGCGGCGCCGAAGAATTGATCAGTGGGCGTTGTCGGGGGACGCGGAGCGAGCCTCAGGCTCGGTGGCCCGGTAGCCGACGCCCGGCTCGGTTTTGACGATCATTGGCCTCGTCGGATCGCGCTCGATCTTGGCCCTCAGCTGGCCGATGAAGACTCTGAGATACTGGGTGTCCTCGCGATGCGCCGGGCCCCAGACCGAGGCCAGAATCTGGCGATGGGTCACCACTCGGCCGGCGTTGCGAAACAGGATGGCGAGCAGGTCGTATTCTTTCGGCGTCAGCTTAATCGGCGCCCCGTCGCGGGTGACGAGACGCTTGTCGAAGTCCATGACGACGCCCTCGACCTCCACCCGCTGGGCTGGCTGGGCCGATTGGGCCGCGTGTCGCAGCGCAGCCCTGAGCCTCGCGGTCAATTCGCCGATGCCGAACGGCTTCTCGACGTAATCGTCCGCGCCGAGATCGAGGGCTTCGATTTTCTCCGCCTCGCGATCGCGCGCGGACAGGATGATCACCGGCGTCGTCGAGAACTGGCGGATGTCGCGCAGAACGTCCTTGCCGTCCCGATCGGGCAGGCCGAGGTCGAGAACGATGAGATCGGGCGCGCCGGTCGCGGCCAGCCGCAAAGCCTGGGCGCCGGTCTCGGCTGTCTGCACCTGAAAGCCGGCGGCGGTGAGGGCAACGGTGAGAAACCGCTGAATTTGCGGCTCGTCGTCGACCACCAGAACGCGCGGCCCTGTCATGCGGTGGGTCTCGGCGCTATCGCCTCGGCGGCGGGAAGCCGCACGACAAATCGGGTTCCCCGGCGACGCACCGCCGGGCTCTGCGCGACGATCGCGCCGCCCATCGCTTCGACCAGGCGCCGCGAGATTGACAAGCCCAGGCCGGTGCCCGCCTTGCGACCGTCAGGGCGCCCGCCACGATAGAACTTTTCGAAGATGCGTTCGAGCTCCGCCGGCTTGATCCCGGGACCTTCGTCGGTGACGCTGAGCACGACCTCGCCGCCCTCCTGGCGGGCGTGAACAATCGCGCCGGCGTCGCCGGCATATTTGTGCGCATTGTCGAGAAGGTTGAACAGCACCTGCTCGAGCAGCTTGTCGTCGCCGCGCACGAAGGGCAGGTTGGGCGCAAGGCTAACGCGCACCGACTCTCCCGGGAACGCCTTGCGGCTGCGCTCAACCGCGCCTTGCACCACGTCTGCGATGGAGACCAGATCGCGATTGACCTTGAGCCCGCCCGCTTCGATCCGCGACATGTCCAAGAGATTGGCGACGAAGCGCGCGAGCCGTCCCGTCTCCTCTTCGATCGACGACAGGAGTTCGAGACGTTCGGCCGGACTCATCTTGTCGCCGAGCTCGCGCAGCGACGTCGCCGCGCCTGCGATCGAAGACAACGGCGTGCGCAGATCGTGCGAGAGCGAATCGAGCAGCGTGTCCCGCACCTTCTCATTTTCCTGCATCGTCGCCGTATTCAGCGCTTCGCGCGCGAGCAGCGCCCGGTCGAGCGCGATCGCCGTCAGATCGAAGATGGCGGTCAGCGCGCGCTCGTCCTCCGCGGTGATCGGCTCGTCCGCGGAATGGGGTTCGAAGCCGCACACTGCGATCGACCCGCGCGCGGCAAGCAGCGGCCGAAACTGATAGGCGATGCGCGGCAACGTCCCGGTTCCCCAGCCCGCGGGCTCCTTTTTCTGCTGCGCCCAGTGCGCGGCGCCGAGAGCGGCGGCGTCGAGATGCGCGTCGGGCGGCCAGGCGGCGCGAATTTGCAGTTCGTCCCCCTCCGCGACCAGGAGGACGATGCGGCCGCCGAATGTCGCGTGCAAATGCGCTGCGGCAGCCCAAAGGACGTCGTCGGGCCTCAAAGCGCCGGAAAGCTTGCGCGAGTAATCGTAGAGCGACTGGGTAACCTCTGCGTTCCCGATCACCATCTCCCTTTGGTCGCGAATGCGCCCGGTCAGCGATCCGGTGAGCACGGCGACAGCAAGAAAAATGAGGAGCGCGAACAGTTCCTGGGGCTGCGCGACCGTGAACGTGTAGATCGGCTGGATGAAGAAGAAGTTGTACGCCGCGAACGAAGCGAGCGAGGCGAGGACCGCGGCGCGGGTCCCAAAGCGCACGGCGCAGAACAGGACGGCGGTGAGGAAGATCATCGACAGGTTGGGAAGCTGCAGGACGGCGGAGAGCGCCTCGGCGACGGCGACCGCGGCGGCGACCGAGACAAGCGCGACCGCGAGCTCGGGTCCAAGCCCCCTGCGGCTGAGAAGCGGCTTCAGACGCGGCCACAACGACTGTTGCGCCACTTCGCCGGGAACAATATGAATCTCTATTCCGCCGGCGCCGCGCATCAGCGCCTCCGGCAGCGACCGCCCGAGAATGCGGCGAAAGATTCCTGCCCGCGACTGGCCGAGTACGATCTGCGTGACATTCTCGCGCGCCGCGAGCCTAAGAATGTCGCTCGGATAATTGCTGCCCTGCAGGCGCATCGTCTGGGCGCCCAGACGCTCGGCCAAGCCGAACAGTTTGGCGAGCCGGTTGGCGCGCTTGGCGTCGCCGGCCTGGCCGATGGTCTCGACGGTGACGGCGATCCAGTCTGCATTGAGGCCGGTTGCGAGCTGGCTAGCGCGCCGGATGACGCGTTCCGACACTTCGTCCGCCCCGACGCAAGCGAGCAGGCGCTCCGACGCCGCCCACGGGCCCTCGATCGCCTTCTCCCGCAGGTAGTCGACCATCTGGTCGTCGACGCGATCGGCGGTGCGGCGCAGCGCCAATTCGCGCAAAGCCGTCAGATTGCCGGGGGTGAAAAAATTCTGCGTCGCCCGCCGGGCTGTCTCCGGCACATACACCTTGCCGTCGTTCAGGCGCTGGATGAGCTCGTCGGGCGTGAGATCGACCAGAACGACGTCGGCGGCCTGCTGCAGGACCCGATCGGGGACGGTCTCGCGCACGGCGACGCCAGTGATGCGAGAAACGACGTCAGCAAGACTCTCGAGATGCTGGATGTTGAGCGCCGTCCATACACTGACGCCCGCATCGAGCAGCTCCTGAACATCCTGCCAGCGCTTCGGATGCCGGCTGTCCGGAGCGTTGGTATGGGCGAGTTCGTCGACGACGATCAGCTTGGGCTTGCGCTTGAGCGCCGCGTCCAGATCAAATTCATCGAGCGTGCGCCCGTGGTATTCGACTTTGCGCCGCGGCAGGACTTCGAGGCCTTCGACGAGCGCGCTCGTTTCGGCGCGGCCATGAGTCTCGACGAGCCCCACGACAACATCGACGCCCTCGTTCTTCAGGCGCTGCGCGTTCTGCAACATGGCGTAGGTTTTGCCGACTCCGGGCGCGGCGCCGAGAAAAACCTTCAGCCGGCCAGCGGCCTCCCGGCGGAACGCCGCCAGCAGCGCGTCGGGATCGGGGCGTCCGGCGTCAGGTCGGCTGTTGGTTGGGGCCATTGGCGCTCGCGGGTCGTCATGATGCTTTTAACGCATCCAGCGCTAAATTCAGCCGCAAAACGTTGACTCTGGGCTCGCCGATCAAGCCTAAAGCCCGACCATCGATCGCGCCCGAGACCAGCGCCCGCACCTTCTCCTCGGGCAAGCCCCGCGCCTTCGCCACCGAGGCGATCTGGCCAAAGGCGGTCTCTGGCGAGACATCGGGATCGAGGCCGGAGGCCGATGTCGTGACGGCGTCGGCCGGAACCGGGCCGGGGCCGGCAAGAGCGCGCCAGGCTTCGACGCCGCCCTTCACCCGGTCGACGAGCTTCTGCGAGGTCGGGCCGAGGTTCGAGCCGGAGGAATTCGTCGCGTTGTAAGGCGCGTCGATCGTCTTGGTCGAATCGTTGGGATCGGTGTCGCTGGTGGCCGAGGGACGTGGATGAAAATAGCGGGCGCTCTTGAACCACTGCCCGATCAGGGCCGAGCCAACGACGACGCCATCCTTCTGGATCAGGCTTCCGTTGGCCTGATAGGGCAGGGCGATCTGGGCGATCCCGGTCACCACCAACGGATAGACAAGGCCGGTGAGGACGCTGAACAGGACGATGAGGACGAGTGCGGGGCGCAGGTGCTGGAGCATGGGTTCAAGCCTGAGACTTTAAGCGAGGTGAAGGGCGGCGACGACGACGTCGATCGCCTTGATGCCGATGAAGGGCAGGATCAGGCCGCCCAAGCCGTAGATGAGGAGATTGCGCCTGAGCAGGGCCGCGGCGCCGACCGGCCGGTAAGCGACGCCCTTCAGCGCCAGGGGAATGAGGGCGATGATGATCAGAGCGTTGAAGATGACCGCGGACAGGATCGCCGACTGCGACGACGTCAGGCGCATGACGTTGAGCGTTCCGAGAACCGGATAGGTCGCCGCGAACATTGCCGGCAGGATGGCGAAATATTTCGCCACGTCATTGGCGATCGAGAAGGTGGTGAGCGAGCCGCGTGTCATCAGGAGCTGTTTCCCGATCTCGACGATTTCGATCAGCTTGGTTGGATTGGAATCGAGATCGACCATGTTGCCGGCTTCCCGCGCGGCCTGCGTGCCCGTCTGCATCGCGACGCCGACGTCGGCTTGCGCAAGCGCCGGGGCGTCATTGGTGCCATCGCCGCACATGGCGATCAGCCGGCCGCCGGACTGCTCCTTGCGGATGTAGGCGAGCTTGTCCTCCGGCGTCGCCTCGGCGAGAAAGTCGTCGACGCCCGCTTCGGAGGCGATCGCCGCGGCGGTGACGGGATTGTCGCCGGTCACCATGACGGTTCGGATGCCCATCGCGCGCATCGCCGCGAAACGCTCCTTGATCCCCGGCTTGACGATGTCCTTGAGATGAATGACGCCCAACAACTGGCCCTCCTCGGCGACCGCGAGAGGCGTGCCGCCGGACATTGCGACCCGCTCGACCGCCTGTCGAAACTCGGGCGGCGCTTTCTCAATCGGCAGCTTGAGATAGCGAAGGATCGAATCGATCGCGCCCTTGCGGATCCAGCGGCCGGCGACGTCGACGCCCGAAATGCGGGTTTGCGCGGTGAACGGCACGACCACGGTCGTCTTAGGATCGAGCTTTGGCTCCGCGAGGCCGAAATCGCCCTTGGCGAGAGCGACAATCGAGCGGCCCTCGGGCGTATCGTCGGCGAGGCTCGAGGCAAGCGCCGCGGCGGCGAGGTCCTGATTCCTCACGCCGCTGACCGGCAAGAACTCGGTCGCCATGCGATTACCGAAGGTGATCGTCCCGGTCTTGTCGAGCAGCAGCGTATCGACATCGCCTGCCGCCTCGACCGCCCGACCGGAGGTCGCAATGACGTTAAAGCGCACGAGCCGATCCATGCCGGCGATGCCAATCGCCGAGAGGAGGCCGCCGATCGTCGTCGGAATGAGGCAGACGAGAAGCGCGATCAAGACAGTCGCGGACAGGACTGTCCCCGAATATTTGGCGATCGGCCATAGAGTGACGCAAACTATCAGAAAGATGATGGTCAGCCCGGCCAGCAGAATCGATAGCGCCAACTCGTTCGGCGTCTTCTGCCGTTCGGCGCCCTCGACCAGCGCGATCATCCGGTCGATGAAGGTCGAGCCCGGCGCGGCGGTGATCCTCACCTTGATGAAGTCGGACAGGACCGTCGTTCCGCCGGTCACGGCCGATCGATCGCCGCCGGCCTCGCGAATGACGGGCGCGGACTCGCCGGTGATCGCCGATTCATTGACGGAGGCGACGCCTTCGAGGATCTCGCCGTCGCCGGGAATGACTTCGTTGGCCTCAACCAGCACGACATCGCCCAATCGAAGATCGAGCGCGTTCACGCCTTCGACGGCGCCGCCAAGGTTTGCGGAATCGACATAGCGCTTGGCGCGAGTATCGGTGCGCGTGCGCCGCAAAGCGTCGGCTTGCGCCTTGCCGCGCCCTTCGGCAACGGCCTCGGCGAAATTCGCGAACAGCACCGTGAACCACAGCCAGGCAGCGATCTGGCCCGAGAACAGAGCCGTCCCGTTCTGGGTCACAAGGTCGCGGATGAAGAGGAGGGTCACCATCAGCGACACCACTTCAGTGACGAAGATGACCGGGTTCTTCGCCAGCGCGCGCGGGTTGAGCTTGCGCAGCGCGTCGATTGACGCGGCGGCGACGATCTTGCCGTCGAACAGGCCTTGGGGCTTGGATTTCGAAGCCATGTCGATCTCCGATCAGAAGGTCTTGCCGCCGAGCATGAGGAAGTGCTCGACGATCGGCGCCAGCGACAGCGCCGGGAAATATTGCAACAGGTAGAGAATGACGATCACGCCAACCAACAAGCCGACGAACAGCGGCCCGTCAGTCGGGAAGGTGCCGGCGGACGCCGGAATCTTCTTCTTCGCGGCCAGCGATCCAGCCAACGCCAAGACGGGAACGACATAGGCGAAGCGACCGAGCAGCATCGCGATGCCGAGCGTCGAGTTGAACCAGAGCGTATTGCCGTTCAGGCCGGCGAAGGCCGAGCCGTTGTTCGCGTTGGCCGATGCATAGGCGTAGATAATTTCGGACAGGCCGTGCGGGCCGCTGTTGTTCAGACTGTCGAGCGCCGTCTGCAGCAGCACGGCCGCGCCGGAGAACCCAAGCACCACGAGCGGATAGATAAGCACCGCCAGCATTGCCAGCTTCATCTCGCGTGTTTCGATTTTCTTGCCCAGATATTCGGGCGTGCGGCCGACCATCAGCCCGGCGACGAACACCGCGATGATCGCAACGACCAGAAAGCCGTACAGCCCTGCGCCGACGCCGCCCGGCCAGATGCAGCCGGCGAGAAGGTTGAACATCGGCACGAGTCCGCCGAGCGGAGTATAGGAATCGAACATCGAGTTGACTGCGCCCGTACTGGTTCCACTTGTCCCGGTCGTGAACAACACCGACATCGCCTGACCAAAGCGGATCTCTTTGCCCTCGAGGTTGCCGGCTGACGGGTCGACACCCAGTGCTGTTAGAATCGGATTTCCCGCGGTCTCCGACCAATAGGCGACGCCGACGCCGACGATCAGAAAAACGGCCATGGCGGCCAGGATTGCGCGTCCCTGACGAACGTCGCCGACTACGCGGCCGAAGGCGAGAACGGAAGCCACCGGGATCAACAGGAGGGCCCAGATCTCAAGAAGGTTAGACCAGGCGCTGGGGTTCTCGAACGGATGAGCCGAGTTGGCGTTGAAAAAGCCGCCCCCGTTGGTCCCGAGCTCCTTGATGATTTCCTGGCTCGCCATCGGTCCGATCGCGATGGTCTGTTTCGCCCCTTCCAACGTCGTCGCGTCAACCGCTCCGACCAGCGTCTGCGGCACGCCGAGCACGATCAGCAAAAGCGCCCCGAGCAGTGCAATCGGCAGCAAGATGTAAAGGGTGATCCGGGTCATATCGGCCCCGAAATTGCCGACAGTGGTCGCCGAGGAGCGCGCAAAGCCGCGCACGAGCGCGAAGGCCATCGCGAGGCCGGTGGCGGCGGAGACGAAATTGTGCACAGTGAGCCCGAGCATCTGCGTCAGATGACTCATCGTCGTCTCGCCGGCATAGTTCTGCCAGTTGGTGTTGGTGATGAAGCTGATCGAGGTGTTGAAGGCAAGATCCGGCGGCACGGCGTCGAAGCCGCGCGGGTTCAACGGCAACAGGCCTTGGAGCCGCTGAACGCCGTAGAGAACCAGGAATCCAGCGACGGAAAAGGCAAGCATCGCGATCGTATAGGCGAACCAGTCCTGCTCGCGCGCCGGGTCTACCCCGGCCAAGCGGTAAAAGCCGCGCTCGACCGGTCCGATGACCGGGCTGAGAAAGTTTTTCTCGCCTGCGTAAACCTCAGCGATGAATTTGCTGAGCGGTATGGCGCAGCCCAGCACCAGCGCGAGCACAAGCGCGATCTGCGCCCAGCCGACAAGCGTCATCGCATCACCTTTTGATCTAGAATTTTTCCGGATGGATCAATGTGTAGAGAAGGTAGAGGCCAAGCCCGACGGCGACGACCAGTCCGAGGATCGGTTCACCCATAGCCTGCCTCCTAAAGCTCGCGCAGGGCGAGCGCGTAGGCGCCCATCAGCGCCAAAACCGCAATACCAAGCACCACGAATGCGATGTCGAGCATGGATGGCCTCCTTGCTGGAGGGTCTTTAGCGCTGAGAGGTGTAAGCATTCGATTGCGAATTGGGCGGCCGGACGTAAGGATTTCATAAGTTTCATGCCGCAAACGACAGAGCAGGGCGCGTCTTTGGCCCGCGAATGTCGCGAAGATCAGACCCCGGCGAAGGCAACGGAGCGAGCAGGCCGCCGGTGCGGAAGCGGAAATGCACGGGATTGTTGCAGCCATACTAAATATCATCTATATTGTGTGCATAATGGCCGCCCGACACATTCGGCGGTGCTCATGGCGGAAAAGATGTGGTAGCAGGTTCGGGCGGAGGCCCCAGGCTTGGCGGCGCGGAGCTCAACTCCTCGTCGGCTAGGGCTTTCGTCACGATTTCGCGATAGTACCCGCGTCTATGCGTCGTCTCGCCGTACTCAGGAGAAGAGTTTTGCTGCACATAACGCCAATGTCTCGGCGCCGATGGCGCATCGCTGCAATCGCGTGCGCGCTGCCGGTGGCGATGCTGCTCGCTGGATGCGGCAAGAGGCAAGCGGAGCCGGCCGTCGTCGGCCAGGTCATCGCTCACGTCGGCCCGGATGATGTGACGCAGCAGGAACTGGACAACGAGCTTCGCCTCGCCAATGTGCCGGCGGATAAGCGCAGCGACCCGATCGTCAAGGCGGCGCTGTCGCGCATCGTCGAGCGCAAGTACCTGGTCCAGCAGGCGGTTGCGGCGAAGCTCGATCGCGAACCGACCGTTCATCTCGATCTTCTGCGCTCGCGCGAGCAGATCCTTGCCGGCGCTTTCGTTCAGCGCGACCTGTCGTCCAAGATGAGCTCGGTCTCCAAGAACGAAATCGACAGCTACGTCCAAGGCCATCCGAAGCAGTTTGACCAGCGGGAGCTGTTCCAGGTCGACCAGATTTCTTTCGCCTCCCCGAAGGACGTGGAGGCCCTGGCGGCGGCGACGAAGGATTTCAAGTCGCTTGATCAGGTTGAAGCGAAGCTGAACGAGATGAACATCAAATTCAGCCACGGCACAGCGACCTTGGACAGCGCGACAATGCCCGCGGAGATGCTGAAGGTGCTGGACGCCCGCAAGCCCGACGACATTTACTTCATACGCTCGAGAGGGGGCGCGAGCTTTTTCAAGGTGACGTCCGTAGATCAAAAGCCGCTGAGCACCGACCAGGCCAATGAGCTGGCGAAACGCGAAGTCCGGGTCGACATCGGCAGGAGGGGCGCTGAAGAGATCTCCAAGGCGGCGCTGGCGGATGCGAAGTTCGAGGGAGACTATATCCGCATCATGACGGCCACTGCGCCCGCCCCTGCAGCCCCGGCGCCCGGGACGGATGGCGGAGCGGCGCCGGGCGCCACACCCGCGGCCGAGGGCGCGGCGGCGCTGCCCGGCGCGACGCCGGCGACGGAGACCCCAGGCGGGGAGACCCAAAAGGACCAGCAGAAGAACTGATCGGCTTACGCCTCAGGCGGCGACCCGAGGTTCGACGGGGTCGCCGCCCTAAGGCAGGTCGAGACGCACTCAGGCCTCCTGCGCCAACGGGGGCCGAGCCGTTGTTTACGAAGCGACGACATCCTGAGCTCCGGCCATCCGCGCGCCGCGCACGGCTCGATCCTTGTCGACTCCGGCCCCCTTTTGCGAGTCGTGACGGAGCGTCGACTTTGCTCGGTCTTATGGCGAGTCAGCCAACTCCCGCCAAGTCTTGTCCTTTGAGATTGAGGGAGGCACCAATTTACCCAACTATTGAGGGTCAACAATATTGATGATTGAAAGCATTGACTGGGCATGATATGACCAAGAAAAAGTATTACACATGACATGACTGTCGAGGCAACGGGGCTTTCAATGAAGACGCTTGGTTACGCTGTGATTTTGCTGACGGCCCTTGCTGTTCCTGTACGGGCGGCTCAAGTCTATAGTGGCTGTTCTGTTCCGTCGGCGACACCCAGACATGTCTGGTACATTGATCCGGTCAACGGCAAGACCCCAGCCGCCGGCGGCAACGGTTCCCAGGCAAGTCCATGGAACAGCCTTTCCGGCGTGCTCAGCGGGGCGTGGGGCGCCAACATCACCGTACCCGGCTACTCACGTCCACTGCTTTCCTCAGTCGCCTACAACCACATCGTCAATGGTCAGCTCGTCGCCGTTGCGGACCAGCTCGGGAACCCGCCAGTCCAGCCCGGCGACGCGCTCATGCTGATGAGCGGCAATTACGGCGACATCGGCATCGGTGATTTCAACCTGCCGACCACCAATTCGGATTTTGTGACGGTTGAGGCCGCGCCCGGCCAGACCCCCGTGTTCACAACCCTGTTGCTCGATCGCACGAACAAGTGGGTCTTCGACGCCATCAAGGTGCAAAGCCTGATCGGCACAAACGGCAATGACCAAGCACTCATCACGCTCACCGACCAGGGTCCATCGTTTCCGACCACCGACATCATCTTCGAGAACATGCAAATCAGCTCGGCCGACAGCACGACGGGCTGGAGCCAGGCGCAGTGGATGGCGCAGGCGCGCTGGGGCATCAATGCAGCGGGTTTGGCTGGTAACGGCACGAACGGGGAGCCCAACACGAGCTGCATCTCGGTGGCTGGATCGCACATCCAGAACGTGCGCGTGGGCGCGATCTTGGCGGCAAACAACTTTCTCTTCACTAACAACGTCATCGACCACTTCGGTGATGACGGCATTGATTATGCCGCGAACAACCTGGCGATCACCCACAACACCATCCACGACAACCTCAACGTCGGCGACGGCAACCATGAGGACGCGATGCAAGGGCAGAACGGTCCGCTCCCCGCAGACGCCGCTTTGAACTATTTTTCAAACATTCTGATCGACAGCAACCTTGTCATTCGCCAGACGGACCCGAACCTCGCGTTCCCGACCTATCTGCAGGGGATCGACGCCTTCGACGAGGACTGGACGAATGTCACGGTGACGAACAACGTCATCATAACAAGCGCCTGCTACGGAATTGGCTTCTCAAGCATCCACAACAGCCTGATCGCTGACAATACGGTGGTTGAGGACGGTCTCTTTTCGACGCCCGGTTGCGTCGCCGCCATTGACGTTGGCGGCGCTACCCATGAAGGTCCGCAAAGCACCAACACCGTGGTGCGGAACAATCTGACGAGCCAGCTCAATGTCGTCACCGCCAACACCGGAGTCACCGCGGATCACAATGTGGTCTTCTGCTGCGGCCCGGGGCCGTTCATCTCGTGGGATGTCAACGGTGTGGTACAATATCTTAGCCAACCCGGAACCTATGCCAATGGCAATATCATTGAGACCGAGGGGGCGAAGGGCGAGTTTCTCAACTTCAATCCGGCTACGCTGACTTATACTGTCCTTCTCAAGTCAACCGCGCAGGCAATTGGCGCGGGCGTCGCGGGCGCGCCGACCATTGACATCGTCGGCGACACGCGCACGGCTCCGTACGCTGTGGGAGCGTATGCGTACCCGTATTGAACGGAAAATTGTTGCGCTGATCATGCGCCGCAACATATAAGTTCCCGTCCGACCCCAAGCGCCATAAATAGGGTTGAGGGACCGGTCCAGCTTGGCTCCGTCTAAGCCCCGATCCCGCTACCGTGAAACGCGCGCATCCCGACGCCGCCAGGATTAAGGCGCTCGTGCTAGCGCGGACCTTGAGGCGGAAATGGCGCCTCGGAGGAACGCTCATCGCCCAATGTCGCTACCGCAATTGCGAACACGGGCGCTCCGCATTCACTCAATCGTCAAAGATTCGCGCTTCTTACGCCGCGGAGCGCGGCCCGTCATGCTTGACAAGGCGGGCGGCGACATGGTTCCTCTTCGCCTCAATCTCAGGCCGCCGAAAGAAAACGAGGCCGCCGGGGTAAGTATTCATCGGCTTTTATAGATTAAGGACTTGCGCTCGTGATTACTGTAGCGGCAGTCGTCGTAACGCGGAACCGTCCAGCGCTTCTTAAACAATGTCTTGAGGCGATTGACTCGCAGACTTACCCAGTCAGACAGCTTGTGGTCGTCGACAATGCTTCCGATGAGCCGACGCGCGAGTTCCTCGCCGGCGAGACCGCCCGTCGCAGCGCAGATTTCCACCTCGTTCGCCTGGAGGAGAACACCGGCGGGGCCGGCGGTTTTCATGAGGGAATGCGGGCCGCTCTTCCCCTTCCCTGCACGCACATGTGGCTGATGGATGATGATTGCGAACCGGAGCCAGAGGCCATGGCGGAGCTGGTGGCTGCGGCGGCGATTGTTGGCGAGGACGCGGTTCTTGGCAGCAACGTTTTCGACCTGAACGGGGAAAGCATCAACGTCCAGCCCATCAGTCAGCGATCCGGAAATAACAATATGCCGCAGTACGCCCGCTATTTGGCGGACGGCCTCTTGGAAATGAAGACGCTGACCTTCGTTTCATTCCTCGTCTCAACCGACCTGGTGCGAAAGGTCGGGCTCCCTTTGAAGGAGTTTTTCATCTGGGCCGATGACACCGAATATTGCCTCCGTCTCGCTCGTTTCACAAAACTGTATCAGGTCGGAAAGAGCAAGACGAAACATCTGAAATCCGGAGACGCGTCCCAGCGCGTATTTGTGGAGCAAGACCCTCGCAAGATCGCGCAATATCATTGGCTTTACCGGAACAGGCTGTTCGTCAACCTGAAATACGATGGCCTATCATCAACGGATACAATTCAATTCATCTATAGGTCGTTTAGAGACATGATCATGTCTATCAAGAGCGGCCGATTCGCGCTGGCGAAGTGCCGAACCATCCTTTACGGGCTATGGTCGGGAGTGGCATTCGCGCGCTCGATGCCGAAGAAAGAGAAGCTCGGCCTTTTGGACTGAGAGGCAAATCGACGCCGCTTCTGAGCGGCTCGGATCTGTTTTAGTGCCCCGTCAGCGGCGGCGCAAAGAACGTGGGAATCTCAGCGCCCCCGGCGATGCGTTTGAGCATCCCATCGGACGCGGTTAACGCCTCGCCGATCGTCACATCCATATCCAGATAACGATAGGAGCCAAGCCGACCAACGAAGGTCACGCCCGGAGTCGCCATCGCCCGATCGACGTATTTCCTGAGCATGGCTTCTTCGTCAGTCTGGCGGATTGGATAATAGGGAATGTCGTTGGGACCACAGGACCGGCTGAATTCGCGGTACAAGATCGTGCCTTCAAATTGGTCTTTTTCCCACGGAGCGAAGTGCTTGTGCTCCGTTATCCGGGTGAACGGGGTAGCCTCGTCGCAGTAATTGATGACGGCGGACCCCTGATAGTCGCCCTTCGCTCTGAAGACCTCGAAGTCCAGGGTGCGGTAGCCTAGCCGGCCCGAACTGTAGTCGAAATAGCGGTCAATCGGGCCGCTGTAGACGACATGCGCGAACGGCTCGGTCAAATCTTCGAACTTTGCGCCCAGTCGCAACTCGAGGCGCGGCGTGTCCAGGATGGCGGCGACCAATTCCGTGTAGCCGCGCTCTGGCATCGCCTGATGCGGGTGGGCGAAATAGGAATCGTCGAAATTGAAGCGGAGCGGCAGGCGTTTGAGGATCGAAGCGGGCAAGCGGGTGGGATCCAGGCCCCATTGCTTGCGGGTGTAACCACGGAAGAAGGCCTCGTAGAGTTCCGGCCCGATCATGCTGAGAGCCTGCTCCTCGAAATTGGCCGGTTCCGGGATTTTCCGGGTCTTCGAGGCGACCAAGGCGGCTGCGTCCTCAGGCCCCAGGGCCTTGCGGAAGAACTGGTTGATGGTCAGGAGGTTGACCGGCAGCGAATAGACCAATCCCCCGGAGACCGCCTGCACGCGGTGCCGGTAAGGGCGCATTACGCCGAACTGTTGGACATAGGCCCAGACGCGCTCGTCGGCGGTATGGAAGATATGGGGACCGTAGACATGAGTCATGACGCCGGTCTCGGAATCGCGCTGAGAATGGCAATTGCCTGCCACATGCGAGCGCTCATCGACGACCAGGACGTCGTGCCCGGCCTGGGCAAGCGCGCGACCGATGACCGCGCCGCTGAATCCAGCGCCGACGATGCAATATCTCATGCCCATTTCCGATTGTTTTGAGGAGAACTACGCCATTCTAGCAGGCTGTCGATGGCGTGTCCCGTCTCGCTGCTGGCGCGCCGCCTCTCCCCCATTGCGGACGAGTGGTGAGCCATTGAAAAAAATCATGCCGTCATCCAATCCACGCGCCTCGCACGACCAAGTCTCGACTCGCTTCCCAAAATGACTGTAGAAGCCGGTCCCGGCCTTGCGCCGGCGAGCCCCTCGAACAATGTAGTCGGCTGGCCCAAAAGATTTTCCCTCCGAGCAAACGGAATCCCTCGCAGATGAAACCCTTCTCATTTCGCTTGAGTCTGTCGACGCCCTTCATCGCGGCGGTGCTGGCCCTTCTCTCCCTAAGCGCGATCGCGTCGCCGGCTGAGGCGCAGGCCTCTCACCGTATCGAGGCCTATTACAACCAGCTGATGCCGACGCTCCGAGCGGCCGGCCAACTCAGCGTTCGTGAACGCGACCGTCGTTTCTCGCCCGCGATCACGTCGGCCTTCGATATTGGGACCATGGCGAGGCTGGCTTCTGGCCCCGCCTGGAGCAAGTTCTCAGGCGCCCAGCAGGCCGCGGTTCGCGACGCTTTCGCCCGGTTCCTCGTCGCCGAATACGCACATCAAGTGGGCGACTATTCGGGCGAAAGCTTTGTCGTCGACCCGCAGACCAGCCCCTCCTCGGGCGGCGGCGAAGTCGTCAAGACCAAATTGCTTCAGCCTGGCGGGCGGACGGTGCAGATCAACTATCTCGTTCGCGGCGGCCGTGTGATCGACGTCTACCTCAATGGCACGATCAGCGATCTGGCGACCCGCCGCGACGAATTCGCCTCGATCCTCGCCGGCGGCGGCGGCGCCGACGCCCTGGTCAAAACCTTGCGCGAACGGACGGAGAGCCTGCTCGCCGGCTAATCCCCTAGGGCCAAACGACGCCCCGCCTTGCCGCCGTCCGCCAGCGTTCTGATCGTCTGCGGACTTAAGCGCGAGGCGGCGATCCTCAAGGGACCAGGACGCACGACGCTCTGTGGCGACGCCTCCACCTTGCGCGCCCGACTAGCGGAAGCGGCGAGCTTCAGGCCGTCGCTCGTGGTCAGCTGGGGGCTGTGCGGCGGTCTTGATCCGCGGCTCCGACCCGGCGACCTCATTCTCGGCGCGGAGGTCGTCTCGGATGAGGGCTCGTTCAGAGCCGACGAAGCCGTTGCATCGTCGCTGTCGCAGCGACTGGGGAGCGCCGGAGCGCGCGTCGCTGTCGAGCGTCTGGCCGCCTCCCATGCTCCGGTTCGGACCGCCGCCGCCAAGGCGGACCTGCGTCGCGCCACCGGGGCGGCGGGTGTCGACATGGAAAGCCTGATCGCCGGCCAGTATGCGCTCGAACAGCGCGCCCCATTCGCGATTTTGCGCGCGGTCGCCGACCCCGCCGAACGCGACTTGCCGCCGCTCGCCTTGAAAGCCGTCGATTCCGATGGCGGCGTCGATGCCCTAGCCGTCATCAAAGAGCTTATCCGCTCTCCGAGCCAGTTCGCAGGGCTTCGCGCTCTCGCGGCCGACAGCGCGGCCGGGTTCCGCGCGCTAAAGCGCTGTCGCGGCCTTCTTCCGGGCCTTTTCCTCGGCCTCGGAGCGGCGGATCTCTGAGAGCTTCTGGGCGACGTTCTTGTCGAACACGTATTGCGCCTCGCGCTGGCTCCCGAGCGGAATGTCCGGAGCCATGGCGCCCTCGGTCTTCACGCCAAAGAGAGCGACGCGCGCCGCCTTCCACGGCTTGGTCACCGTATCGCTGACCGCGGTCGCCTCGAAGCCGCTATGGACCATGCAGTCGGCGCATTTCTCATAATTGCCGACCCCATAGGCGTCCCAGTCCGTGTCCTCCATGAGCTCCTTGAAGGTCTTCGTGTAGCCTTCACCGAGCAGATAGCAAGGCCGCTGCCAGCCGAAGACGGTGCGCGTCGGGTTGCCCCACGGCGTGCAGTGATAGCTCTGGTTCCCGGCGAGGAAGTCGAGGAACAGGCTCGACTGGTTAAAGGCCCACTTGCGCGCGCCGTCGCCGCGCCGGAACACCGCGCGGAAGAGCTCTTTAGTCGCCGAGCGGTTGAGGAAGTGCTTCTGATCCGGCGCGCGCTCGTACGCGTAGCCCGGTGAAACGGTGATCCCATCCACGCCAAGCTCAGTCACCGTATCGAAGAAGGCGGCGATGCGCTCAGGATCCGCGTCATTGAAGAAGGTGCAGTTGATTGTGGCGCGGAAGCCTTTCGCCTTGGCCGTCTTCAGCGCCTTAACCGCACGGTCGTAGACGCCTGGCTCGCAGACCGACTTGTCGTGCATCTCCTGGTCGCCGTCGAGATGGATCGACCAGGTGAAATAGGGGCTCGGCTTGTATTGATCGATCTTCTTTTCGAGCAGCAGCGCATTGGTGCACACGATCGCAAATTTCTTGCGCGCAATGACGCCCTGGACGATCTTTGGCAGGTCCTTGTGCAGCAGCGGCTCGCCGCCCGCCATGACGATCACCGGCGCGCCGCACTCATCGACCGAGGCCAACGCATCCTCAACGGAGATGCGTTTGTTGAGAATGGCGTCGGGATAGTCGATCTTGCCGCAGCCGGCGCAAGCGAGATTGCACCGGAACAGCGGCTCGAGCATCAACACCAGCGGATAGCGCTTGCGGCCGGCCAAGTGTTGCCGAACGACATAGGCGCCGACTCTTACAATCTGCCTGAATGGTATGCCCACGAGCGATCCCTAAAAAGCCGCGACAAAAGGTCTAGACGGGTTCATTCCGGAGCTCCGCCGGGAGGCGAAAGCTAACCGTCTCGGCCGGACCGTCAAGTACCGACACTTCGGACGGCCCGAGCGCCGACAAGGCTTGGACCACCTCCTCGACAACAATCTCAGGCGCGGAGGCGCCAGCGGTCACGCCGACGACACCAGCATTGCGAACCCATTCCGGGTCGATTTCGCTGCTGTCCGCGACGAGATAGCTCGGAATCCCAACCTCATCCCCGATTTCGCGCAGACGGTTGGAGTTGGAGCTGTTGCGGGCGCCAACGACGATGATGACGTCGGCGACCTGGCACAATTCGCGCACGGCAGTCTGTCGATTCTGTGTCGCGTAGCAAATGTCGCGCACATCGGGACCCACAACGTCGCTAAAGCGACGAACCAAGGCGGCGATGACGCCCCGCGTGTCGTCGACGCTCAACGTCGTCTGCGTGATGTAGGCGATCGGGGTGTCGACAGCGACGGGCAGCTTCTCGACATCGTCTTCGTCTTCGACAAGGTGCACCTCGCCGTCAATCTGCCCGAGCGTGCCTTCGACTTCGGGATGTCCGGCATGACCGATGAACACCAGCACGCGACCCCGGGCAATGTATCCACGCCCCTGGTTGTGCACCTTGGTGACCAGCGGGCAAGTGGCGTCGATGGTCGGCAACGACCGCAATCTCGCGTCGTCCTCGACTTCTCGCGAGACGCCATGGGCGCTGAAGATGGTGACGGCTCCCGCCGGCACGTCCTTCAGAGTCTCGACGAAGCGCGCACCTTTCGCCTTGAGCGATTCGACCACGTGGCGATTGTGGACGATCTCATGGCGCACGTAGACCGGAGCGCCATGCTTGGCCAACGCCCGCTCGACAATATCGATCGCCCGAACAACGCCAGCGCAAAACCCGCGCGGCTGAGCAAGAATGATCTTCATTCCCTTGCCTTCACGTCGAAGCCTCCGCGGCCTAGCCAAACCGCCGACGCTTGGCTCAGCCGACCCCCGCGAGCCTCGTGACGAATTCCGAAATGGACCCATACGCCGCAACGTATGTCGAGACAAGACTGGCGCCCAGCCCTACGCCGCTGACCCGATGTGCGAACGGCCGGCTGAAAGGTCAAGGCTTGGCTTGCGAATGGCTGGCGGCCGTGGCCCTAGCCCTTGACGTTTACCGGGCCGTCTCGCAACAGATCCATGCGATCTTCAAGGACTATACGCCCTTGGTCAAGCCGCTCTCTCTCTCTCTCTCTCTCTCTCTCTCTCTCTCTCTCTCTCTCTCTCTCTCTCTCTCTCGACGAGGCCTATCTTGACGTCACTGACAATCTGAGCGGCATCCGGACTGCATGGGGTCCCGTCGCGATTTATGTTGGAATTGACTGGCGCGTCTTCGGGCGACATGAGGCTATCCGATCATGCGGCGAGGTCAATGATCTGATCGTCTGGTTTCTCGGCGAGGG
>Ga0209624_10000456_pt1 | contig 35948 bp, 29 predicted proteins | sample JacPinW_OM2H0_O1_FD_188565 | JGI IMG/M metagenome (GOLD analysis project Ga0209624, IMG submission 188565) | Forest soil microbial communities from Algoma, Ontario, Canada - Jack Pine, Ontario site 1_JW_OM2H0_O1 (SPAdes) (version 2) | ecosystem: Environmental > Terrestrial > Soil > Boreal...
CGCGCGCATCCGTGCACGCACGCTTTACGTGGGCCCGGAAGAGCCCGCGAACGCCTCCGCCTTTAGCGAATGTTTTCTGGGGACATCTGGCGACCTGCTGCCCGGTTTATTCCGCTGCGGTTGAAAAATGTGGCGCCCGAGCGGCGAACCGTCGTGTACATGGATTGGATTTTTTGCAGGGCGACCAGAGATGTCAACGGTGTTCGGGGTTTCGCCGGCAGCTACTGCGTGCGTTCGTCTTTTTCCACTTTGCCGTCGCGCACGCGGATGACGCGATGGGCGCGCGCGGCGATATCGGGCTCATGGGTGACCAGAATGATTGTGTTGCCGCTCTCGTGGAGCCGCGCAAACAGTCCCATGATTTCCTCGCCGGTAGCGGAATCCAGGTTCCCGGTCGGCTCGTCGGCCAGCAAAATCGAGGGGCGATTCACCAGCGCGCGCGCAATCGCGACGCGCTGCCGCTGGCCGCCGGAGAGTTCGTTCGGCTTGTGCATCAGGCGGTCGGTGAGATCCACTTGCGCGAGAGCCTTTTTCGCGCGGTCGATGCGCTCGTCTGAGGGCGTGCCGTTATAGATCATCGGCAGCTCCACGTTGTGCAGCGCCGTCGCCCGCGCCAGCAGATTGAATGTCTGAAATACGAACCCGATTTCGCGGTTGCGGATGGCGGCGAGCTCGTCATCATCCAGCTGGCTCACCAATCGTCCCGCGAGCCAATAATTTCCCCTGGTCGGCGAATCCAGGCAGCCGATCAAATTCATCAGCGTGGATTTACCCGAACCCGAGGGGCCCATGATTGCAACGTATTCGCCCTTGCGGATGAGGATGTTGACGCCCTGCAAGGCGTGCAGGTGCTCGGTTCCCATCTCGTAGGTCTTCCAGAGATCCTCGGTCTGGATGACGACGCCGGAATCCACCAGGTCCTGGCGAAAGTTCTGCGACCCGAGTTCTTCGACAGCCATGGGCATTGCACTCCTCAAACCGCTAGGTCCTAACTGCTGGATGACGAAGAATCCTCGGACTTGGGCGTGGAATTGTCGACCTTGATCGACGCGCCGGGCTTGAGCGTGCGAAGCGCCTTGTAGGCGCCGGTGACGATCACATCGCCTTCGTGCAGCCCACTTGCGATTTCGATATCGGTCACGCCGCTGATTCCGGTTTTCACGGGCACGAACTGCGCCTTGCCGCTGCGAACCACAAAGACTCCCTGAATGTCGGTCTTCGCGCTGGCCGAACCTTCGGCGGTGGAGGCTGCGAGCGTCACGTTGCCGCCGGTTCCGTTCTTTGCCTCGTCCAGCTCCTTCTGCGTGCGCTCGGCAAGGGCCTGGATCGGAATGCTCAGCACGTTTTGCTTTTGCGCCGTCTGGATCTTCGCCGTAGCGGAAAGGCCCGGGCGCAAGGAGTCCGGCGGGTTGTCCAGCGTGACGACGACCTTGAAGTCGCGGGCTTCCTGCGTATTGGCCGTCTCTTCCGTCATGGACGCCTGGCCCGAGGTGCGCAGGATGGCAAGCTCGCCCACTTCGGTAACATGACCCTTAAAGACCGTCCCAGGAATGGCGTCGATCGTCACATCGGCTGACTGTCCGTTGCGGATGCTGGTGATGTCGGTCTCGTCCACCTTTACTTCGGTTGTGACCACGCTCATGTCGGAGATCGTCAGGATCGAACTGCCCGCCGTGCCCTGGATGCCCGGCACGACGTTTTCCCCCACGCGCACGGCGATGTAGCTGATGATGCCGTCGATGGGGGCGGTGTAGGTGGTTTTGCGCAAGATATCCTGGGTATGCCTCAGAACGGCTTGGCCCTGTTCGAGGTTCGAGCGGGCCTGATCGCGCGACGCCCGGGCCTGATCGACCTGTGCCTGCGCAGAGTTCGCGGCTGCGACAGCGCTATCGTAGGTCGCTTTGGCCGAATCGAAATCCTGCTTGGAGATGAGCTGTTCCTTGAACAGCTGCTGGCCCCGCTGCCAATCGAGCTGCGCCTTGGTGAGATCGGACTGGCGCTGCGCCGCTGTGGCAACCGCGGAATCGAAACTGGCAGCGGCAGCTTTCATTCCCGACTGCGCTGCGTCGATGCTGGCTACTTGCGCCTGGACGTCGGCTCCCGGCTGGATGTTCTCCAGATGAAGCAGGACGTCGCCCTTCTTCACGTGGTCCCCTTCTTTGACCACGATATCGGTGATCTTGCCAATGCCCTCGCCCAGAACGTTTGTATACGTCTTGGGCCGCACTTCACCGGAGGCAGTCACCAGAGAGATCAGGTCCTGGCGGGCAACGCGTCCCGTCTGCACGGTAACGACGTTCTGGTTCGCCTTGTAAATGCTGTACCAGGCGATTCCCCCGATCACGACGACCACCGACACTGCAATCGCTGCTTTTTGCCAAATCTTCATCGATGAACCCTTGGTCTGACGGCTTTGGTTGACAAACCTGCCTGCCACTTGATACATACGCTTGGACGGGGCAGAATGTTTCTCGGCTCAGCGGCAGCGGACGAAATTAAGTCGAGGACTGGACTTGGACGACCCGGGCCACGCCAAGCCGAAATCCCGAGCTCGCAACGCACACCACTTCGCGCTCAAGACCACCAGGACGACACGCAGCTACTATTCTAGTTCGATTTTGCCCGATGGGAAAAGGAAATAGTTCCGGGGACGTATGGCGACTTGGTTCCGGTTTGGGTGATGGCCCGCGCGCCGAATCGGACGGCATTCCGAGCCGGGTCTGCGGAATCAAGTGACCTGTTTGCCCGAATAAATGGCCCAGGCAACCCCCCGGTCCGTCTGGCATTCCAAACCGGAAACAGGGGAAAGTTAGGTTGACCTGTACTTTAGGACAGGTTAAGATTTCTCATCAGAAAAGGGTGCCAATATGGATCGGTCCGTTAGGACGTTCCTGTTGTCGTTTTTGGCGGGAGCATTGACCGTCTCGTCAGCCAGCTACGCTCGAGCCTCGCAAGAACAGGACCAGCCCAGCACGCAGAGCCAGCCGGACCAGCAAGACCAGAAACCCCAATCGAAGAAGAACTCCAAAGCCAAGCAAGCGAGCGACAACCAGCTCAAGAAAGAGCTCGAATCCCCGTACAAGAAATGGCTGGACGAGGACGTGATCTATATCATCTCGCCCGAAGAGCGCCATTCCTTCCTGCATCTTGCGACCAACGAGGAGCGGGAACAATTCATCGAGGCGTTTTGGCAGCGCCGCAACCCGGATCCCGACTCGCCTGAAAACACGTTCAAGGAAGAGCATTACCGCCGAATCGCCTACGCCAACGAGCATTTCGCATCAGGAATTCCGGGTTGGAAGACCGACCGCGGCCGCATCTACATCATGTGGGGACCGGCGGATGAAGTTGACTCACATCCGACCGGCGGAAACTGGGACCGGCCTGCCGATCAAGGCGGCGGTTCGACAACCACCTACCCTTGGGAAACATGGCGCTACCGGCACCTCGATGGCCAGGGTCTGGGCGAGAATGTCGAGCTCGAGTTCGTCGATCCAACCTCCAGCGGCGAGTATCACCTCACCATGGACCCCAGCGAAAAAGACGCCCTGCTTCGCGTCCCAGGCGCCGGCTTGACGATGGCCGAGTCCATGGGACTTGCCGACAAATCGAGCCGATTCAGCAACACAGACGGAACCAATGTGGCGGAGAGTCAGCCGGGCGAGGGTATGCAGACTCAGAATGACAACGAATTCAGCCGCCTGGAGCAATACGCCGCCATCATGAGGCCCCCTCCGGTCAAGTTTAAGGACCTGGAAGCGCTGGTCACTTCCCGGCTGGTGCGTGACCAGCTCAAATTCGATTATCGCTTTGACTTCTTGCGGATTACATCCGACACCGTGCTTGTCCCGATCACCGTGCAGATTCCCGTGCGCCAGCTGAGCTTCCAAGAGAAAGACGGCGTGGACTCTGCCTCCATGAACGTCTTTGCGCGGATCACCACGCTCAGCGGCAGGATCGTGCAAACGTTTGAGGACACGCTGCGCGCAGATTACCCCATCGCATTGCTGCAGAAATCCCTCGGCACCTCCAGAATTTACCAAAAGGCCGTGCCGCTAAGCCCGGGCCTGTATCGTCTGGATGTCGTGGTGAAGGACGTCAACAGCGGCAACGTCGGTGTCGTCAACACGCGCCTGGCCGTACCGCGCTTCCAGGACGATGAGCTCAGCTCGAGTTCCCTGATTCTGGCCGATGACATCCAGCGCGTCTCGACGCAGGATATCGGGCTCGGGCAGTTCGTGCTGGGCGACGTGAAAGTGCGGCCCAGGCTCGATCAGACCTTCGCGGTGGACGACAGCATTGGAGTTTTCCTTCAGATCTACAACCTGAAGGTGGATGACAAGACGCACAAGGCGGACGCATCGGTTGAATATCGCGTCACCAAAGAGAAGGAAACCGTACCCACGCTGAAATTCGACATCCCTGCCGACAAGGTGCCCCAGCACGGCGAGGAGATGACCATCGAAAACAGGATCACGCTTGCTTCGCTTCCGCCCGGCAAGTACCAACTCGCCGTCGCGGTGACCGACAATCTGGCGAAGCAGACGATTACGCCGACAACCGACTTCACGGTGAAGCCGGCTCCCGCAGGTGCGCCACCGGCGCCGCAGGCCCCTCAGGGGAGGTGAAGCATTTGAGTCTACGAGCGATTCTGGTCTTGGGCCTCGGTTGCCTCAGTTCGCTCGCCCTGTTGTGCGCTCCGCCTTGCGCGGCCGCGCCAGGGGCGAGCAAGATCTCCGGCGTCGTGGTCGATCCCGCCGGAACACCGCAGATGGGCGCAACCGTCCTGGTCTCCTCGGAACAGCTCGTAGGAACATCACCGGTTCAGCTTCTTACCAACGATCGCGGACGCTTTTCAACGGCCGCGCTGCCGGCGGGTCTGTACTCGATCCGCGTGACTCTTGCCGGGTACCTGCCGGTGATGGAACAGCACGTCGATGTCAACACCGCGCACGCCACGCTTCTTCAGATCGTTCTCGGTTCGGTATTTTCCTCATTTGAAAAACTGCGCCGCCAGCCTGACGAGCCCGTCGAGTCTGACGACTGGACCTGGGTCCTGCGCACCTCGGCTGCCACGCGTCCGGTCTTGCGCTGGCAGGATGACACCATAGCCCTGGACGCCGCGACGCTACAGGATTCAAGCGATATTCCCCAGGCCGAACAGGTCCATGGGCGTCTGGAACTCACCTCCGGCGCGGACCATCCCGGCTCAATCGGGGATCTTGCTGATTCGCCAGGCACCGAGTTTGTCTATGACGTCGGACTAGGTGGCAAGAGCAAATTTGTGATGGCTGGCCAGTTCAGCCAGGAAGATGGTTCTGCGGCCGGCGGTTTTGCCGGAGAGTGGCTCCCGTCCGGTGTGGTCGGGGTCGGCCCGGTCACGACGGTTCTGGTGCGCGAATCGCAGCTCGGCCTGGGCGGCCCGACGTTTCGAGGCATGCGGTTATCGCACGACGACCAACTCGCCTTGGGCCGGATGGTAAGCATCCGCTACGGTGCCGATTTTGTGTTTGCCGGATTCAACGGCACAACCTCGGCGCTGCGCCCGCGGGCCGAAGTCGCAGTTCAGCTGGCACGTGCGTGGCGGGTTTCGGCAATCGTCGCAACCCATCCCTGGCAGGAGGCCTCGGGTTCCGAGGGCGCGCTGCAATCGGCGCTCGATACCCTGGACGCCTTCCCGACGCTGCTGATTCGTGATGGGCGTCCCGTGCTTGAGAACGGCCTGCACGAGGAGCTCGCGATCGATCATGTCCTGAGTCCCCGGGCGGATTTGATTGCCTCGGTCTTCCACGATCTATCAACCCACACGGCCGTAATCGGTCGTGGCGGGACCGGCAGCCCCGATTTCCTGCAGGACTATTTTTCTGAAGCATTTGCCTACGACGGCGGCGCTTCCAGTTCGGGCGGCGCAAGGCTGGTCTACCGCGAAAAGGTTTCGAAGGACCTGACTACTACGGTTGTATATGCCTACGCCGGTGCGCTTGCGCCCAACGGCGTTGTCGCAAACGAGCTCCGCGACGAACTGGCGACACGCTATCGCCAAAGCCTCGCCGCAGCCGTTACGGCCACCCTCCCGCGTTTCGGTACGAAATTTACCGCGAGCTATAAATGGCTCAACGGAACCACCGTCTCAAACCAGGACGTCTATGGCGAGTCGCTGTATCACGTCGATCCGTATCTGAGCATGGAGATCCGGCAGCCTCTCCCGAGTGTCTTCCCCGGCCATATGGAAGTTCAGGCCGATATGGGTAACCTGCTGGCCCAGGGATACGTCCCAATATCGACCGGAGACGGCTCGGTAGTCCTGGTTCCTTCCTACCGCTACTTCCGAGGGGGCCTGAGCCTCCAGTTTTGATTCTTTCCGACGTTACTGTAATTGGGAATCTACCTTCCACAAATGGGATTTGACCCGATGGATAGATGTAACATCACCGTAATACACTCATAACAAAAAGGTTAGAGAGGTTGGTTTTCATGGTTCGCTGGAACCTGGCGTGCTAGCATAGAATTGCTAAAGGGTCCCGGGTGGAGCTGGATGAAGGACGGTCTTCGATTGCGGCTAGGGGCGGTCACCCTGGCGCTACTGACGCTGGCGGCGGTGATATTTGCCGTTTTGAACTTCCAACAGCGCTCGCGCTTCATTGTTCCCGATGACGGCGTCACCTGGATGGATACCGCGAACGGCGTCATGGCCTGGCACGTCGTTTCCGGGACGCCTGGGGACCGTGCTGGAATCAAGCAGGGCGATTACGTCGAATCCCTGCATGGAACCAAGATCCACCGGGCGACCGACGTCACCAAGCTGCTCTGGCGCGCAGGTCCCTGGACGGAAGTCCACTACGGAATTCGCCGCGACGGCGAGGCATTTCAGGTACCGCTGGTCACTGCCCCGCAGGAAAACCCTTCTTCGATTGAAAACTATCTCCGGGTCACCGCGCTGCTGTATCTGTTCATCGGGCTTTTCATTTTCGCGCGCCGGTGGAACGCCCCGCGCGCAATCCACTTCTACGTCTTCTGCCTGGTATCGTTCATCCTGTACAGCTTCCATTACAGTGGCAAGCTGAACTCGTTTGACTGGACGATTTACTGGGGCAACGTGGTTGCGCTGCTGCTGCAGCCGGCCCTGCTGGTCCACTTTGCGCTGGTATTTCCGGAACGCCGCGGCACTCTCTGGCCGAAGCTCGTCGCTCTGTACAGCGTTCCGCTCGCGCTGCTCGCCCTGCACATCTCGGTTGCTACCGCGACAATCGACTTCCTGCCGTCGATCAGCAGCCGCGAATTTCTGGATACGATCGAGCTGCTCTACCTCGGTGTGTATTTCCTGGTAGCGGCGGGGATCTTTCTTGCGAGCTATTTCCGCGCTCCCAGCGGCGTGCTGCGCCAGCAATTGAAGTGGGTCACCGGCGGCGCGTTCGCCGGCATCCTGCCCTTTCTGGCTTTATACGTCCTGCCGCGTTTCGTGAGCACGGTGCCGCAGTCCTGGACGAAGTTCTCGGTCTTTTCACTTGCGCTTATTCCGCTGTGCTTCGGCTACGCCATCATCCGCTACCGGCTGATGGACGTGGACATCATCTTCAAGCGCGGCCTGGCCTACACGTTTGCGACCGGGGCTGTTGTCGCCATCTATTTCCTTGCGATCGCCCTGATCGGCGAGCTGACGCACACGACCCTGACCGCGGGGCCGGCCGGCGCCATCATCGCCATCGTCGTCGCCGCATTTCTGATCCAGCCCCTGCGCGATTGGGTGCAGGCGCGCCTGGATCATTTCTTTTACCGCGACCGTCTGGACTATCGGCGCACCCTGATTGAATTCGGGCGTGCGCTCACGAATGAAGTTCGCCTGGAGCCTCTGTTGGGATCCGTGCTCGACCGCATCTCGCAGACACTGCTGGTCGACCGACTGGCAGTCTTTCTTGAGGATCCGGCGCATCCCGGTCAACTCATGCTCTCGCGCTCGATGGGACTCAGGCCCGCTGGCCCGCTCGACCTGAGTTTTCTTGATCCGGCCCGTCCGGCCCTGGAGCGCGGCTGCCTGTTTTTCGAATCGGCCCGCGCCGCAACCGACGAGAGCGAATCAGTGCGTCGCACCATCGAAGAACTCGACCTGAACTATTTTATCGCTTGCCGGTTCCGCGACCGCACCGCTGCCGTGATTGGTCTGGGGAAGACCGTGGACGGCGATTATCTGTCAAGCGACGACCTCGAACTCCTGTCGACGATCGCAGGGTATGTCGCCATTGCCGTCGAGAACGCCCGGCTCTACCATTCCCTTGAGCAGAAGGCCCTGCAGATCGAACGCCTTAAGGACTTCAGCGAGAACATTGTCGAATCGCTGCGCATCGGCGTGGTCACCGTGGATCTGGAGGACCGCATCGAATCGTGGAATCCGCAGCTTGAAGACCTGCTCGAAATTCCGCGAAGCGAAGCGCTGCATCGCAAGCTTGAGGACGTGCTGCCGCGCGACCTTGCCGGAGAGATCAGCGCGCAAGCGGCGAGCAATCATGTTTCCGGAATCTACCGGTTCCATTTGAATACGCGCAACAACCGTCACGTGGTCGTCAACGCCTCCATTGCGCCTTTGCTCGCAAAGAACGGCGCGCGTCTGGGCCGGCTGGTTCTGCTCGACGACATTACCCAGCGAGTGCGCCTGGAAGATCAGATGGTCCAAACCGAAAAACTCACCTCGCTCGGCTTGCTGGCCGCTGGGGTGGCGCACGAGGTGAATACGCCCCTTGCGGTCATCTCCAACTACATCCAGATGCTTGCCAAGCAGATCCCCGAGAACGATCCGCGGCAGAAAACCATCGATCGCATCGTGAAGCAGACTTTCCGGGCGAGCGAGATTGTCAACAATCTGCTCAATTTTTCGCGCACCGGGGGCACCGAGCCTGTTGAAGTGGATCTGAATTCCGTGCTCGAAGAAACGCTGACCCTCGTCCAGCACCCGTTCAAGACAGCCCAGGTGAATGTCGTCCGGAACTACGCAGAGCGCCTCCCGGTGATTCTCGGTTCGACCACGCGCCTGCAGCAGGTGTTTCTGAATCTTTTCATGAATGCACGCGACGCCATGCCCTCAGGCGGCATGCTTGAAGTCCGCACCGGAGCCCGCAACGGTTCGGTTGAAATCGAAGTCACCGACACCGGCGCAGGCATTCCTGCCGAGCACCTGCATCGCATCTTTGATCCATTTTTCACCACCAAAGCCACCGGCCGCGGAACTGGCCTAGGCCTCTCCGTAAGCTATGGCATCATCAAAGAACACGCGGGCAAGGTGGACGTGCGGTCGACGCCGGGCAAGGGCACGTCGTTCCGGCTGGAGTTCCCTGTTGCCAGAAAAGCGGTTCATGCTTAGGGGCTCGATACTCGTCGTTGACGACGAGCTGGAGATCCGCGAGGGTCTTGAAGCGCTGCTGACTTCGGAAAACTTCGAAGTGACCCTGGCGGAGACCGGCCAGGCGGGCCTGCAGAAACTCGAAGACCAGCCCTTTGATCTGATGCTGCTCGACGTGAGCCTTCCGGACCGCAACGGACTCGACATGCTGCGCGAAATCCGCCTTCGCGACCCGCACCTGTCGATCATTCTCATTACCGCCTACGGTTCCATTGATATGGCCCGCGCGGCGTTCAAGGCCGGGGCGCAGGACTACATCACCAAGCCGTGGTCCAATGACGAGCTGATCGCACAGATTTCAATGGCGATCGAAGGCCGGCGGCTGCGCGAGGAAAACGTTCACCTGAAGCGCGCGCTCAAGCAGCGCTACAACTTCCCCAACATTATCGGCAAGAGCGAGAAAATGCTGGCCGTGCTCGATCTGGTCACGCAGGTCGCGCCTTCCCGCTCGACCGTGCTGATCTCCGGTGAAAGCGGCACGGGTAAGGAAGTCATCGCCAAGGCCATTCATGCCGCCTCGACGCGAACCGATAAGGCGTTCATCCCCATCAATACGGGTTCAATTCCGGTCGACCTGCTGGAATCGCAGCTCTTCGGCCACGTGAAGGGTGCTTTCACCAGTGCCGTGGCTTCGAAAAAAGGCCTGTTCGAAGTCGCCGATCAAGGCACGATTTTCTTCGACGAAATTTCCACGATCGGTCCGGAAACGCAGGCGAAGCTCTTGCGTGTAATTCAGGAGCGCGAATTCATGCGCCTGGGCGGCACCGAAACGATCAAGGTCGACGTCCGCATCCTGGCCGCATCGAATGAAGATCTTCGCAAACTCGTCCGCGATGGCCGTTTCCGCGAGGATTTGTTTCACCGGCTCAACGTGATCTCGATTCAACTGCCGCCGCTTCGCGATCGCAAGGAGGATATCCCGCTGCTGGTCGCACGGTTCCTTGATCAGTTCTGCAAGGACAATGGCAAGCCGCCTCGCAACTTCACGGCCGCCGCCATGAAGCTGCTCATGGATTACGAATGGCCCGGGAATATTCGCGAACTTGAAAACGCTGTCGAACGCGCCGTGGTCCTTTCGACACTGGAATCCATGGACGCCGATCTGTTGCCGGAAAGCGTTCGCACCCGCGAAATCGTCAAGGGTGTTCGCCTGCAGCTAGCCGAATTCCTGCCGCCCCTGCCAGGAGAGATCGGCGCGCGCAGCTCCGTGCCCCCGCCCTCGCTATTTGAAATTCTCGAGGAAGTCGAACGGCGCATCATCGTGGACATGCTCGAGCGCACCCACTGGAACCAGACCGAAGCCGCCGAGCGCTTTCAGATTCCCCTGTCGACGCTGAATCAGAAGATCAAGCGCCTGGGCATTGAGACTCGTCGCAGGCCAGGCGCTCCTCGCGGCGGCCCGGGGATCCCCTACGGCGAGGATTCCGCAGAATTCTCCGCAGGAAAATAGAACCTCCATTTTTTGCGGGGGCGCAGCTTCAGGCACTGCAAAACGCGGGCGATTTCCACGGGTAAGCTTTTCAGGAAACCAGCGGACGCCCGGCAATGTTTTCAAGAATTCGATACGGAGCGTAGTCGGGCGCAACCAGCGCCTTCGGCGGAATCAGGAGGGTCTGTTCGAGCGCATATTGTCCTGACATGGCCGCATGCGCCACGCCGTCAGTGAACACAAGCCAAGTCGACAGCGGCGGGAATTCCAGCCTCGTTTTCGGGCAGTCCTTCTGAAATGCGACGTTTTCCTTCAGATAATCGTGAAACCCAAGCATGAACATGTCATAGGGCGTGCGGCCCATTCCGCGGAGGCCGAGCTTGTCGCCCCAATCCTGCACCGTGCGGCTGACCCAGGAATCTTCGGCGATTCGCTCAAGGCCCGCTTGGGTGGCGTGTTGCCGCGCAAGAACTTCGAAGCCCTCGGTCGTGTTCCAGACCCGCGGCTTTGCCGGATTCAGATTCGTGAAGACGCGCAGGATGCGCCCTCCGCGCGTGGGACGGCTGGGAAAAGCGTCCACGTGCAACAGATCATTGCGCTTATGCAGCGGCAGCCCGCGCCTTTCCTCTTCAAACGGCCGAAAACTGGAAAAATCAACGATCCATTTCCCGGCATAGGGCTGAAGAAATTTCGTCAGGAAATCGAGCAGTTGCGCGCTGTAGTTCCGCAGGATGACGCGCACGCGCTCAACCGTAGCTGTGTCCCCTGCCACGCCCCTCAGAACATCTTCGGTCGGGCGGTAGGACACGTTCTTGTGCATCCGCAACTCGGCCCATTCCTGGGCGAGCAGAAAATCGCGGTCATCGTGAGGAAGATCGAAGGGCAGGTCGCGGAAAAAAAGAATTTGGCCGCGCTCCAGCAGATCGCACCAGGCGCGAGACCGCGCACCCCGCTGTTCGGGATGCGTCCAGCCGCCGGCCAGTTTGTAATCCTCCACCTCAATCCAGGACAAATGGCCTCCGATGCCTTCAGTTCTTTGCCGCCCCCGGCGGGGTATATCCGCGCGGCATCAGGGCAGTTGAGAGTCCTTCGGCGCGCGACAGGTCTACGCCTTCGAGTTTCGTCTCGCGCAGGATCGCGGTCTTCAGGATCGCACCTTCGAAGTCCGCTCCCTGAATATCCGCGTCCCTGAAATTTGCCGCTCCAAAATCCGCCCGCCGCAGGATCGCCTGCCGCAGGCTCGCCCGGAAGAACTCGGCCCCTCCGGCTTGCGCTCCGGTCAGATCCGCGCCGCCGAGATTCGCTTCGGTCAGATCCGCCTTGCGCAGATCGGCGCTCCGGAGGTTCGATCTGCTCAAGTCCGCCGAGGCGAGCTTCGCTTCGCGCAGGTTGGCGTCTTCCAGGTTCGCGCCCTGCAGGTCGGCGTAGGCAAGGTTGGCCTTATGCAGGTCCGCGCGGGTCAGATCGACCCCTGCCAGCTCGGCGCGTGTTCCCCCGTCCTTGCCCCGCACGAACAACGCATGCGCTAGGAGAATCTCCGACAGCGTCTTGCCGTTCAGGCGGATCTTCTGCGGCGATCGCAAACCTCCGCCTGTCAACGCACTGAATATGCTCATAGTCACCCGCGGGATGAGATACGCTCTCTGGTGCATTTTACTAGAGACGGCGCTGCTCTGCACTCCTATACGGGTGCTGCCGTACAGCGCGTGTGTTAAGTTCGATCAGATGGGATCCCTCCGGAAACTCGCGATCATCAGGGCATCGCTGGCCGCGGTGTCGGCAATCATGCTGTTGTTCACCGTTGCTGAAGCGACAGCGCAGGAACAATCCAGCACTCCGAACGAGGAAACCGTCGCGAGCCTGTCTGCCGGCCGCGTCGTCATCGCCGTTGTCAAGGGGGCAATCCTGGTCGGCACCGTCGAGAATCCCATCGAGGCGGACACGCATCCCCCGACACCTGTCGCAATCGGAAGCGTGCAGGTTGGCGTGATTCTGGGCGCGGTTCGCTGGTCTTCGCCTTCCTCGCACCGTGAAATTGCGCGTCTCGACGAGGACCTGCCGCACCTTCGGAGCCGCGCGGTAACTCAGGCGCCGCATCTGAACACCGATCCGGTTGGCCGAGAAGCGACCGACCTCGAATCGGTCGGCCAGGGGCTGCTCGAACGCCTCAACGAAGTCGCGCAAGACCTGCACACCAGGATTGATCTGCCCGCCAAAGAGCCTCTTGCTGAATTGATTCTTGCAGACTATGCCGTGGGCTACGGCCCGGAAGTCTGGCACCTTTCCTATGTGATGAAGCAGCAGGAAGAGACGCCCGGCTACTGGACCACGCGTGTCTTGCTGCCGAGCTACGTGCAATTCTGGCCGCCGGAGAAGGGGCAGCCGCGCACGCTGATCGAATTCGCCTACCCGCCGGAGAGCGCGCCGCCGACTTTGCTCGAACTGCTGCGCCAGAAGGATCCGCGTCTGGAGAAACTCACTTCATCGGATGTGAAAATGGCCGAGGTCGCCAAGCTCTTCCTTCAGGGTGAGAGCAACAAGATCCCCGCTGCTGACGCGACCCAGTTCCTGCGCGCCGCTCTGGATGCCGTCGCCCCGCCCGACACGCGCGAGACGATGGCCAGCATCAGCGAGGACTCCGGATTTGCGTGGATTCTCGCGCCGCCCAAGGAAGTCGCCCTGCCGGGCTTACAGCCGGCGCGACCGCCCGACGCACCCTCGCTTCTGCATCCCTCGCAGTAACGGCGCACGAGCGCCTCTGTGCCCGCGCACTGCCCGCGGAGATTTCCCATGCGGATGTTTATTTGAACTCGGAAATCTGCTTCTGCAGGCGGGCGTTTTTTTCAGCTACCGAGTTGACCAGCTCCTGTTTGTGCGCCTCGAGCTTTCGCGCAATCTCGGGATCGGACAGCCCGAGGATCTCCGCCGCGAAAATCGCAGCGTTGACCGCCCCAGCCTTGTCAATCGCCATGGTCGCAACCGGTATTCCGCCGGGCATCTGCACGGTTGCCAGCAGCGCATCGAGCCCGTTCAGGGTACTTGTGGCCATTGGCACGCCGATTACCGGCAGTGTCGTGTTCGCGGCCATCACTCCGGCCAGATGCGCCGCCGCTCCGGCCGCCGCAATCAATACCTTCAGGCCGCGTTTCAGTGCTGTCGTCGCATACTCATGCGCGCGGGCCGGCGTGCGGTGCGCAGACAGAACCTCCATCTCGTAGGCGATGCCGAATTTCCCGAGCGTTTTCCCCGCTTCGCTCATCACCGGAAAATCCGTGTCCGACCCCATCACAATTCCCACCTGCGCCGTTACCGGCTTGCGGCCCGTAGTCACTTGCGTGCTCTCCTTAAGATCGCTGTCCGAGGGGCGGGACCCGAACCCCATGCCGTTCGACTCGCCTTCAGGTCAGGCGTTCTGACCCTTGAAATGCTTTTCGGCTTTGGCCCCAATATCGCTGCGATAGTGCGCGCCGTCGATCCTGATTTTTGCTGCCGCCTCATACGCCACTGAGCGCGCGCTCTCAAGATCCTTGCCGATTGCGCTGACCACCAGCACTCTACCACCGCTTGTGTAGCAGGCATCTCCGCCCGCCCGCGTCCCGGCGTGGAAAACGACCGCCCCAGACACTTTCGCCGCCTCCTCGAGGCCATGAATCTCGGCGCCCGTCTGTGGATTTCCGGGATACCCCTTTGAGGCGATTACCACGCATACGCCGGCACCGGGAAACCACTTCGCCGTAAATCCCCCAAGGTCGCCGAGCGCCGCTTTCATGCACCCCTGCGCCAAATCAAAATCCGCTCGCAGCAGGACCGCCTCGGTTTCCGGATCGCCGAGCCGGCAGTTGTATTCCAAGACTTTCGGCCCCTCCTTGGTCAGCATCAATCCAAAATAGAGGAAGCCGCGATACGGCATTCCGTCTGCGCGAAGCCCTTCGAGCGTGGGGCGCACGATCGTCTGGATAATCGTCTTCTCAAGTGCCTCCGGCAGAATATCGTCAACCGAATAGACTCCCATCCCTCCGGTGTTCGGACCCTGGTCATGGTCAAACGCGCGCTTGTGATCGCGCGCGGGCGCCAGCCGTATGAAGTCCCGACCGTCGGTGAGAATGATGTAGGAAAGCTCCTCTCCCGACAGACCTTCTTCGAACAGCACGCGCGAGCCCGCTTCTCCAAATTCGCTGTCGACCATCACGCGCTCCACAAACGCCGTCGCCTCGTCGGCAGAGGAGGTGACGAGCACGCCCTTGCCCGCGCACAACCCGTCCGCCTTGATCACCAGCGGCCAGTCGACTGAATCCAGCGCCGCATACGCCTCCAGCGCCTCGCCATATACTCCATAAACTCCCGCCGTTGGGATCTGGTGGCGCTGCATGAACTCCTTGGAAAAGACCTTGCTCCCCTCCAGCTGCGCAGCCTTCTGGGCCGGGCCCAGCAGTTTCAGTCCACGCCGCTGGAACTCATCGGCGATCCCGAGAACCAGGGGCGCCTCAGGCCCCACAATCGTCAGGTCGGCTCCAACTGTCGCGGCCAAATCCGCAGCCGCTTTCACGTCCTTCATGTCGAGCGGCACACATTCGGCTTGCTCCGCAATACCGACGTTTCCGGGCGCGCACCAGATCTTCTCAACCGAGGCGCTCTGCGCGAGCTTCCACACGATTGCGTGTTCGCGCCCTCCGCCGCCGATCACCAGTATCTTCACTATGGCTCGCTCGCAGGAATCAAGAACCATACGGCGGCCCATCCGCCAGTGTCAACTCCGCATCGCAACCGCACGCAATCTGGCGTCGCCGAGAGCGGTGTAGGGGACCCGGCAGCCGCAAGTCAGCGATCGTCATGCCGTTATTCGGATTCGTTTTCACCCGGCCGGCAGCCCGGAGCGCGCCCAGGCTGCGCCGCGCCAGCGCGAAGTTGAATCTGTAATCGGGCATTATCTGAACGGATTCCGACTGGCCCGTCGAAGGCCAATGCGTCCGGTCCGACCGAGCCTTCCCAAACCGGTAAGTCGTCGGCGTAGACCGTCAGATCCGCTCCATTCATTTCGGCCCGAAGGTCATGTGTCTCCCCGGAACGCAGAGCCGGAATCGGCGCGCCCCTGCGCGGTTTGATATTTAGGTATCCGTGATTGCCGCATTCTGCGCTGCTGTGCTGACCGGGGTTGCTTTTTACCGACACGACCAGCTTCGATTCGGGCGTGATCCGCCACATTGCGTAGACCAGGTTGCAAGCATCCTGAGCGCGCAGCTTGAGGCCGAACTGTCGACGGATTTCGCCGGAACCCAGGGCTGTCTGGTTTGCGGTCGGGCCGAGGTATGTGAAGTGTGCCTCGATCGCCTGAGGCGTACTCTCATTGAGATACGCGCGCATCTTGGGAACATTTACCGCCAGTTGCTCCCCGGGCAGCTCATCCATGACGCCCTCGGTCACGCAGACATTCGGGCGTGAAACGGCGACCAGACGGTTGGGCGTGGACCCGAAGGCTGCGCCCATAGCGAACGTAGCCAGGAAAACCAGAGCCCAAGAGCGAACACCTCGTTGCTGGTGCATGTGACCTGCTTCCTTCTACAGCTTCTCAGCGCCCAGAAACCGGCATTTTCCCGATGGACAGAAAGACTTCGGTGACAGAATTATCTAGCGCAATGAGATATGAGGCGCTCGCCGAGCTTCCAGGCACCTGCGTCCCGTTTGCCACATTCTGCGAAAGGTACGATGGGATCTTACACCACAGTATCGCTGCGGCTCTTGGCGGGCGAGCGGAAATCCGCTTGCCGGCAGAGTCGGAGCTGTGAATTCGTTGTCTCTGCCACGAGAGAAAGCGTACGATGCGTGAATGAGTGAACCGGGTCGTGCATTTTGGCAACAGCCAAGATGCGGTCGGGCCCAATCCTAGGCGGAGGAAGAAATGAGCCGACAAAAGCTGCTGTTAGTCATGACTCTCGGGGCCATTCCAATTGCTGCCTTACTGCCCTCCGTCGTGATGGCCCAGAATCAGCTGCTAGGCGAGGTGGAAATCCTGGGCAAGACAAAAGTGGAAAAGACGTCGGGAGTTTGGGTGGATGGCCAATACCTCGGTTATGTGAATGAGCTGACGGGTGACAAGAAAATTCTGCTGCTCCCGGGCGATCACGAAATTGACGTTCGGCAGGCCGGGTATCTCGAGCAAGACCAGAAGGTTACGGTCGAACCGGGCAAGAAGACCACGATTAACGTCAGCATGCAAAGGGATCCCAAGGCACAATTCCCCAGCGGGGCGACTGCCGAGGTTAAATTGGATGTAACGCCGGACCGCGCCGCGGTATTCGTCGATGACGCCTACGTGGGAACGCCCAAGGAGTTTGGCGGCGTTGGACGCGCGATGGTGATCGCACCTGGCAAGCACCACGTCAAAATCGCGCTTGCCGGCTATCAGGACTTCACGACCGAAATTAATCTGCGCCCCGGTCAAAAGATCAAGATCAAGACGGACTTGCTTGCGGGAAGCATCACGCAAGCCGGACCTGCCATCAAAAGCAATTGAGGCGATCTTTGCCGGGGCTGGTTTCGACAGGAAGGCCAAACCGATGCAGCCTACTCCACGAAAGTTGAATACGCTTCAGAAGGCTGTGCTGATTCAGGTCCTCCGTGAGTTTCCAGATCAGCAGGTCGGCGTCTGCTACGATCCTTCAGCAAGCGACGCGCTCAGCTACGCGCAGGATTTCCTCACAGTCTTTACGGTGATCGGATGGAAAGTGAATGACGGGGCGCCGTCAGAGACCCTGAACGGTCAATCGACCGGCCTGGCCTTTGTAGTAAACGGACAACAGGAGCTGCCGCCCTGTGCCGAAGCGCTTCGAGACGCCTTGCGGGTTTATGAGATTGAAGTCGAAACGCTTCGTGATCCCGCCAGCAGACCGGTCGCCGGCGGCTTCATCCTATCGATCGGTCCCCAGGCCTAGGAGTTCGGTTCGCCTCGCGTTTCCCACGTGTTGAGTTCTGGGGAACGCGCCTTACAGAAAGGTCCAGTGCTGTTCCAGATCTTCGGGTCCAAGACCGATCCGGACTCGCAACCCGCGTTCTCGCGGATTCATTTGGAAACATCACGAGGCGAGCCCCACTACTTCGGGAACTGTTAACGTCTGCCGCCAGACGGCGCGTTTCGTTCCGGCCTAAAGGCTTGCCACTCCCGAATTTGTTCAGACAGCTCGGTTTTCTCGCGTTCGGTCGTGGCGAGTTCCCACCGACGCCGAAGCTCGTCGAGTCGGCCGTCCACAAATCCAGCTCGTCCTGTTTTCTTTTCTGGTTTGTCGCGATTGCTGTACCCCATGTTCAGATTGCTCCTGTCTTGATTTGAAAAACTCGCCAGTGACCCCACAAATGTCAAAACAACTTGGCCCGCTTGAGCGTACGTGGCCGCACCATTTCAGTCAGGACCGAGGCACAGTGTCTGTTTCTTCGTGCAGGCAGTTGCCCTACGTCCGCAGGCATTGCGCGGCGCGTATCTGCGCGGTCGCCTAGGTGCGCGACTGTCTCGCCATCAGCATGGCTCATATTGTCACGGATTTCGTGCTCGCGTCTGTTCCTTCTGGAACACCCGTTCCAGGCCACAGGGGCGATAACGTCTTGCTAACCTGCTGGCGCCCGAGCGACGTCAAAGTCGGTATTGGGCCGCGTTGTCGACGGAACGAATCACCAATTCGGTCGGTCTTTGTGAAATCTCATTCGAATCGCGCAGGGCTTCTCCTGCTGCCATCCGTGCGCGGGGCACTCCAGGCGGAGGGGGAATCTCTTCGCTCCGGGTACAGGTTTGCCCACAAGCTCCGCTCCGCACTCCGGGCACTTCGCCGTCAGCGTGTGGTCGGATCGTTGGTTTGGCATTGTAAACAGTGGTCCGAGTTTGCTGTCGCGTAAGACAGACAACCGATCACCGTCAATAGTTCCCATCCGATAAGCCGATTAGCCTGAAGTTATCCGCCGGTCGCGAATTCTGAATCACAGCTAGCCTCCGGACTCGGCCTGGTCAGAACCGCATGGCAGCTTGTGCAGGAAGCGGGCAGACGCACGAAGCGTGAACGCCTATCGATCGGTGGTTCAGGTATTGGCTCGTGCCTAGGCGAGGAATGAGGCATCGAGTTCTCCGATCTCGCCAATCGTCTTGCCCCTGTGTTCGTTCAGAAAGTTGCAAAAAACCTGAGCAAATATCTCCTCGGAATCGACGATTTCGCGCATAGACAAGATCCCCTGAAATTCCGTCAAAATACGGATATGGATCTGTCTGGGCTGGATTTTGAGTTGGGTAAAAGCCAGAACCAATGTGTCAAGGCCATGTTCACGATGAATGGGCACTCCGGCAGCATCGTGGGCTGTGGGAGGCCAGTTCCGAAACAAACCGAGGTAGTCGAGAAGCCGCATCGATTTGTAGTGTCGCCAGACCCTTCAGTCATGCTTGTATGACCTTCGCAGCTTCATGCCTGCTTAACCCCAGTTAAAAGTATAGTTGCGGCTGCGGTAGCAAAGACCCTGAGGTGGGGGCTGTGCTGTACGGGACACTGTGGCGGATAGAATTACTCCCGTCCTGAGCCCGTTTACGGAAGCCGCAACCCGTTTCAGCGGTTGGCGGTCCTTCTGTGAAACCGCAGTCAGTAAAACTACGTAGCACGAGCACAAAGAATACGCAAGCTGGGCCGGCGAACTTGACACAATTCGCGAGGAAGACTATTTTCGGCAGATTCCTGTCCATAACTCGCATCCGGTGGCCCCAATAGAGTGCGTTGGTGATGCGTGTCTATTTACGGGCGCGATGAGGCCAGGCATCGAGGCGTTGTTGGCCGTTCACACCAGCAACGAACCCACTAGTCGCCCTGATATGGCCGGGCGCCGGATGGCGTGGATATTTGGGATATTCTCGCAAAGCGGTCGAAGTGGCTGAAGAATCACAATTCGCGAGTTTAATCAGGAGCGAAGCACTGCTCGCTGAGGCCGAGCAACTGGCTAACCTGGGGAGCTGGGAATACGATCTCACAACTGGTTTGATCGTCCGGTCAGCGAACCTCTGCAAAATGCTCGGCGCCGACCCGAGTACCAGGATCATCCGTGAGGATTTTTTCTGGAAGCTAGTCGCCCCGGAGGATCACGAGCTGGTTCGCGCGACGATTGACCGGGCTATGGCAACCCGGGACTCCTACGAATATCAGGCCAGGCTGGTTCTCCCCGACGGTAAGAAGCGCACGTTCCTGATCCGCGGCAAACCAATCGTAAATTCATCGAACCGTGTCATCAAACGGATTGGCGTGGCTGTTGATGTTACCGACAGGGTCGAAGCAGCCCGAGCTCTTCAAGAAAGCGAGGAGCGCTATCGGGATTTGGTCGAAACCAGCCACGATCTAATCTGCACGCACGATCTGGAGGGGCAGATCCTCTCCTTGAATGAACTTCCGGCAAGGCTATTAGGTTACCGTCGCGAAGATCTTATCGGCCGTCGGCTCCCTGACCTGCTGTGTCCGGAAGTCCGGGAGCGATTCGACGAATATATGGAGCGGATTCGCCGGGACGGCTCGGCTAGAGGCCTGATGGTCCTCCACACCAGCTCAGGCGAACGCCGCATCTGGGAGTACCACAACACGCTGCGCACCACAGGAGTTCCGGCTCCGATTGTTCGCGGGATCGCTCACGACGTTACGGAACGGAAAGAAGCCGAGCGTAAGTTACGAAAAAGCGAGGCCCTGCTTGTGCAGGCCGAACAGCTGGCGAACATGGGGAGCTGGGAACTAGATGTTGAAGCCCAGACTCTCAACTGGTCGGCCCATTACTACCGCCTACTCGGCCTCGAACCTGAAGCGGGTTCTGTCCCTCACGGTCGGGGTATACAGATGATCCACCCGGAGGATCGCGAGCGCGCACTGCGGGATGTCGGCCAGGTTTGTAGTCGCGGATTGCCGCTTGAGAACGTGTTGCGATTCGTCAGGGCCGACGGCAGCCTGCGTTTTTTCTATTCACGCGCCATCGGTATCGCCGATGACAAGGGGCGTATCGTTCGCATCCGCGGGATGTCGCAGGACGTCACCGACAAGAAGAACGAAGAAGAGCGCCTCCGAAAGAAAGAAGCACTGTTGTCTCAAGCCGAGGAGATGGCGAACTTCGGGAGCTGGGACTTCGATCTCGCGACGAAAGCGGCTATTCTATCCAAGCATTTGCTCCATATGTATGGCATCGCTTCGGAGTCGGAGTGGGATCCGGATGCATACTGGGAGAGACTCCATCCAAAAGACCGGGAGCGAGCCTACCAGATCGTGAATCGGGCGATCGACGCGTGTGAACCGTTTGAACATGTTTCACGGTACATCGCATCCGACGGCAGCGTCCGAGTCCACGTTGTTCGGGGCTTGCCGATTCCGGGATCCGACGGTAAGACCGCGCGCTCAATCGGTGTCACACAGGACATCACCGACCAGGTGCAGGCAGAAGATGACCTTCGTAGGCTCTCACACGAACTCATGCGGGCACGGGATGACGAGCGACGCCGTTTGGCACGCGAACTCCATGAATCCGTGGGACAGAGTCTTGCTGCTTTGAAAATGACCCTGGGGCAGCTGCGAAAGCAGCTTCCGAAAAAAGGAAGCTTGGCATTGGCCTGCCTGAAGGCCGCAATCGAGATGGCGGATGGCGCTGTTCGGGAGATCAGAACGATTTCCTATTTGATGCACCCGCCGATGCTCGACGAAGCAGGACTTGGACTTGCTCTACGCTGGTACGCGCATGGGTTCAGCGAGCGAAGCGGCATCAAACTCAAAGTGGATGTCCCTGACGACCTGCAACGGCAATCTCGTGAAATCGAAACGACCTTGTTCAGGATCGTGCAGGAGGCCCTTACAAACGTTCATCGTTATTCCGGAAGCCGCACGGCGACCGTTCGACTGGCTTTTGAGAACGGCTATATTACGGCCGAAGTGCGGGATGAAGGATCCGGTATTCCGCGTTTCCATTTTGCTGACAGGTCGCAGGCTTCGCTAGGCGTCGGAATTCAAGGCATGCGCGAGCGCGTCAGGCATTTGAACGGGCTGTTCGAGCTTGAAAGCACGCCCGGGCAAGGCACAACAGTTCGAGTGATTCTGCCGTGCGCGCCCGAAACATTGCGGGAAAGAATCGCCGACCGTGACAAGACTCGAGAGTCAGACGCAAAGCCCAGAACACAGGCCCGGTCTTCGGGTGCGCGGGGCTAGGGGATGCCGGCTAAACCGTATCGAATTCTGTTGGTGGAAGATCATCCGGTGGTTCGCCGCGGGCTTCGTGAACTATTCGGCTCGCGGTCAGGCGTGGCGGTGTGCTCGGAGGCCTCCACGGGAACCGATGCAATCGAGCACGTCAAAAAGGAGAGACCGGACTTGGTACTGCTGGATCTGACGCTTCCGGATATGAACGGCCTCGAGGTGATGCGCGCGGTCAAACAAGAATCGCCCTCAACGGAAGTGCTAATCGTCACAATGCACTTTTCCGAGGGACTCGCGCGCGAAGCTATGCGCTCCGGTGCGCTCGGATATGCTCTGAAATCGGACGCCGACTCCGAGCTGCTTGCCGCCGTGCACAATGCAGCGCATCACCGGCCGTTCTTCACCAGGGAACTCGCGATCACGATGGCGCAGAACTTCGCGCGGGAGTTAAGTGACGACGCCGCAGCCCAGGACGGCAACACATAGCACCCCTACTCGCTGCTAACGCCGCGCGAAATCGAAGTGGTGCGGTTGCTGGCGGAAGGAAAAACCAACAAGGAAGTAGGTGCGACGCTGGGCGTCTCCACCCGAACAGTCGAAAGCCGCCACAGTAACATCATGCAGAAAATGAACTTCACGAGCTTCAGCGATCTGATCCGGTTTGCTGTCCGGAACAAGATCGTCCAGAGCTCCTAGCTGGCCTACAGTGGGGGGAAGTGCCAGTGAAGCCGAGCGAGACACATTGCTGCTTGGCACGGGCCGGAACACAAATCTTCGCAAGGATCCTTCGCGTGGGTGGCCAACTCACTAACCTGGAAGCCTGGAGCGGAACCCGGCTAATACTCGCACTTTCGGGTCAGGGCGCTGATCAGGAATTTTCCAAAGGCCTCATCGGACCGACCACGGACGACTGTCATTCCGGCCAAGCCTGCGGTCCTAATACCCCCGGGCGAATCCGCGACGACCTCAAGGAATGGATCGCGCCGATTCGCCGGCAGCATGATGGATGTTTCGAACCAAAGACCCAGCCCCCGCCCGTTCCCGAAAAGGTCGCTTGGATGCGTGTGGACCACTCGGCCTTCGCAGCACCACCGCGCTTCCGGTTTCCCGGAGATCTCCTCTGGTATTACCAAGTAGACTCGAACGCCTGTGCCGATATCGAGTTGAAGGTCGCTCGACAAGTAGACTCCGCCCGTCGAGGCATTGGAAGACAGTAAGGTGTGCTCGATTGAGCCGATTTGATCTAACCTGCGGAGTCTGACTGGGACCTTCAAGTCAAAGCGCGGTGCGATTCGACGCCTGGCGTACATGAAGCCTCCTGACGCGGTCAATGCACCGCGATTCAACAACTCAGGAAGGGGGATAACTGGAGTTTGTTCCCTGCGCCACCACGAAAACTGTTCTAAAAGATACATAGGTTCGCCCGAGTCCTCCGGCAATTCACACCGGCGAAACTCTTGAAGTGCCCGCACCCTACTCGCGCAAACAGGTTTCCCCGGTTAGCGGGCGTTTCAGGAATTGACTGATTTGCGACCTGGTTCCGTGTCCTCCCAAAGACACGATTCGGCCGCAAAGAACTCCCGAGGCTACAACGGCTAGCGGGATGTGGATTCCTGACACCTCCGGGTCGATGTCCGTATTCCATTGAGTGCGGCATGGAAAACGCCAGCATCCTTTCGATACAACGTGCCGCCAGCTTTCGTGAATGCAACCGCGATTGCCCCGTTGCGCGAACGAGTTCACGCGGAAAGCTGCAGAATGAGCGTCTTGTTCGTGAGCAGGCTTTCGTCGTCACCGACCATGAAGCGCATGCCGATTTCGACCTCGCCGTTTGGCTGAGACCGGACGTGGACGACCGCGCCGGTCCAACGCTGAGGAAGTGAATCAACAAGGCGAACTCCTTCCGGTATTGCAAGAGAGACTTGCAACAAAGTTCCCAAAGCGAGTTCGCAGAACGATGAAAAGCAAATGCCGTGTGCCGAAATGTTCTTGACGTGGCCGATACAGAGCGAGGCGCTGAAGAGCGAGAATCGGCAAAAAGCAAGTGAGAGCCGCATCACGTGGCGTTTTACAAGGCGACGCTCGCGTATCCTCATGGACTTCTTCCTCAGAGATTAGGGCAAGTGCCTGAACGGTGATCGCCTGAGCTGCCGGACATATATCAAACCGACGCGGAAGGTCGCAAGTCGCAACAGTACGCATGTATTCCGAGGAACTACGCGAAGTGATGTATTTGTACGTACCTGCAACATGCGAACTTTTCGGTTAACAAGAAAGGCAATGTCGCCTGATATTGCGTTCCTCGTAATCGACGCGGGGGTTTTTAGGAGTCAACGGTCGGCATGGAAATTTGCACAGGAGAGTCCGGATGCGATACCGCGGGGCATTTCATTGAGGCGGAAAGCTACAGTCCGCTTGGGTCGGAAAGGCCGACGACCTGGTGCAGCCCAGCCGCCCGGTCCGGACACGGAGCGGCGTCGAACCGCCCATCTCGCATGCCTACCGTAGACGTGACTTGATCTTGTTAAGACCGGCGATGGCGCAGACTTCGTCCTGGTCGCCTCCGGCGGCGCCGCTGGCTCCAATGGCACCGATGACTTCGTTTCCGGCCATGAGCGGGACCGCGCCCTCCATCACGAACATGTTCGGAGTCACCCGGGCGAGTAGCGCCTGGTCGGACGGAACGGTTTCACTCGCTTTGGAGCTCGGCATTTTAAACGCGAGCGCAACCAAAGCTTTCCGCACGGCGACATAGACATGTCCCCCGTCAGATCCCTCAGCCTCCACCATCGCCCTCGGCTGTCCCGAGGTGTCGATGACGCTCGCGCCGATGTAATAGCCGCCAGCCGTGCAGGTGTCCACCGCCGTTTGCACCGCTTCTACAGCAAGAGAAAGAGCTGGTCCTCGGATCGACACTGCCTGCCGCGCGGCACCATGCCCGGCGGTTCCGCTTAGGCGTTGTAGTAGGGGTACGAGTTTTCCGTTAGCGTCCAACATGCCGAACGGCGGCAACGTATCCCCAGGAAGGCTGGCCGGGGAGGCCGGTTTATCAGGGGGCCGGCCACCTGGCGTCTGTGCGAGCGCGGTCGCGAGGAACGCGGCGCAGATCAAGCCGGTAGAGATTGCCCCGCGAGTCGTCATTTTCTGAGGCCTCCTCCGTTTCTTTTAGGCAAGATCAAGAAAGTCCACAGGGATGCACGTTTGCCGGGCTGTCGGCAAACTCCAGCCACAAGCGCGGCAAACCGGAAACTGGGGACAAATCCGCCTTGTCAGGATTTAACACGCCTGCGTGGGCCAACCGAAACGCGGGGTTGGGCAAGCAGTCGCTCTACATCCGCGCGCGTTGCGGCCCTCACCTGCATGAGGGTCTTGGTATGTGATCTCTTTGCTTTTTGCATGGCTCATATTGTCATTTCTGACCCGCTTGAGTCCTTTCATTCTCGAACGCCTGTTCCAGGTTTGCCCCAATTTCGTTTTCCGGGCAGGCCAGAGCCCAATACCCAGGCTTTCTCCAATGGCAAAGGCGGTTTCGAGGAATTTGTTCTTTTGGGGTCGCCTGGAACTGACAGGATGGACCGACGGGGACGTTTCTACCAGAACGATGGATCTGCGCGAGGCACGCTCAGTTGGGGCACGGTCAAAAAACAAGCCAAGGACGTCCGCGCATCGAGAACGTCTGGAAAATACGTGGTTCTGAGCACCGCTCGGGGACCTTGGCCGGCAGAGACCCTACCGACGCATTAGGGGCTTCGTTTTTTCGAGCTTCTTGGCCTTCTTGAGCTTCTTGCTGGCTTTCTTGGTGGCCATTGTCGTTTCTCCTCCGATTTGAATCGATCCCTGCGAGGTTACTGAAAACTTATACGCGAGCCGAACTCCCTTGTCCAGCCCAACCGCGAGATCTTGCGTCGAAACCATGACCGCACGCCGTACCGCAATCTGTTGAGCCATGGGAAGCGCCGGTGATATCCTCACTGCCGAGACGCATCGGGAACCCAACGCGTGGCAGCTGATCTCGATCTCTTTCTTCTGCAGTCGCTCAAACAATCTATATTCAACATGCGCTGCCCGATGAGTCTGTACGCCTGAAGATCAATGGCTGCCACTGCCGAATACGCTCGTCCCGTGCCGCAGATCAATCCCTGGCTCATCGCTGTCACGGTGATGATGGCGACGTTTATGGAAGTACTGGACACCAGCGTTGCCAATGTCTCACTTCCTCACATCGCGGGAAATCTATCGGCGGGCGTGGACGAAAGTACCTGGGTTCTCACGTCCTACCTAGTCTCCAATGCGATCGTGCTGCCGCTGACCGGCTGGTTCTCCGCCATGTTTGGCCGCAAGAGGTTCTTTATCGGCTGCGTCGTGATCTTCACGATCAGCTCTCTGCTCTGCGGGCTCGCGCCTTCCTTGCCGATGCTGGTTCTATTTCGCGTGATTCAGGGCGCCGGAGGCGGCGGAATGCAGCCGGTCTCGCAAGCGATCCTGGTGGACAGCTTTCCGCGCGAGAAACAGGGAATGGCGATGGCTGTTTACGGGATGGGTGTCGTGGTTGCTCCGACACTTGGTCCGACGCTTGGCGGCTGGATTACGGACAATTACTCATGGCGTTGGATTTTCCTGCTCAACGTGCCGATCGGAATTATTTCCGTGGTGATGATCTCACTTCTCATCGTGGATCACGGGCGGGCCCCCCGCGGGACGTTCACAAAGGGGCTGAAGATCGATTACATAGGCCTAGGACTGTTGAGCGTGGGACTGGGATTTCTGCAGATCGTGCTGGACAAGGGACAACGGGACGATTGGTTTGGCTCGCCGTTCATCGTTTGGGGCACGGTGGTCTCCGTCACCTCATTGATTTTCTTGGTGATCCGGGAGCTGCACACGGAGAATCCCATCGTTGATTTGCATCTTTTCAAAGACAGGAATTTTGCAATCTCCACCTTCATGATGTACACGCTCGGCTTCGTGCTGTATAGCACCACGCTTCTGCTTCCGCTGCTGATGCAAACGCTCATGGGTTACACAGCGATGGAAAGTGGGCTCGTACTGCTGCCGGGAGGTCTGGTGCTGCTGGGGATTCTTCCCTTCGTGGGCATTCTCCTGGGACGCTTTCAGCCCAGGTGGATCGTCATCACCGGGCTTGTCGTGATGGCGACAGGACTATTCCAGCTGTCGCATCTGAGTCTGTACGCCGGCTCGCGCTCGACCATTTTTGCCTGGATCATTTCCCGTATGGGCACAGCGTTCCTGTTCGTGCCAATTAACGTGATGGCATTTTACTTCGTGGCCAAAGGGAAGATGAACAACGCATCGGGCTTGATCAATCTTTCCCGCAATATCGGCGCAAGCACGGGTATTTCCTTCGTGACCACGATGCTCGACCGCCGCGCGCAATTTCATCAGGACGTCCTGTCGGGCCATCTGCAAGGCACAAATCCGCATTTTCTGGGTGCGCTGCACCGAATGACTCATATGTTTATGCTGCACCAGCCGGACTCGGTCCACGCGGCCGTGCAAGCACAGGGCATGATGTATCAGGAGCTGCAGCGCCAGGCGATGATGCTTTCCTTTGTGGACAACTTCCGTACGATGGCGATTATCTGTGTGTGCGTAATTCCCTTGATGCTGGTAATGAAAAGTCGCAAGTAAGCGAGTCCGGGTTCCCTTAACGGGAGCGGCGCGCCAGAATCTTGACGAATGAGCCGACCTGGATTTCCTCCTGTGTTAATCCCGTGAGCGTCTCTACCTCTTCCCGAGTCAGGGCGCCGCAATGAATCGCCTGCAGGAAGTAATTCAGTAGGCCCTGCACCATGGCGGCATCATCGAACAACTGACCGATGCGCGTGGCCTGCGCGGCTTTCTCGACGAAATTCTTCAGGCGCGCGGCGGACGAGTCGAGATTCTCGAGGAAAAACGAATAGACGGCTGCAAAGCGCGCGGGAAGCTGCGCGGGATGCAGGTCCCAGCCCTGGTAGAAACCGAGTTCCAGAGCACGGCGGACATGTTCGAACTGCAGCTTCCAACCGAGCTGGACGGTCGCGCGATTCTCATCGATCTGCCGGGCGGTGAGACCACCGCCGTCCTTGGCGGCGCGGTACGGTGGAATGGGAAGTATGTTGAGCGGACCGTCGGCGATCCGGACACCGGTTTCCGCAAGCGCCACTTGCATTACCTGGCGCGCAAAATCGGACGCCGGATGAGTACCAGCCTGGCGCGGCGCCGCGATGCCCAGCGAGGACGTGTAATCGTAGGGACCAAAGTGCGCCGCGACGCAGCGCCCCCGCGCCGCTGACACCAGCGGCAGCAGGTTGGCTTCGCCGCGCTCGTTGAAAATGGACTGCGGAGTCTCAACCATTATCTCGATTCGAAGCGCGCCAGGCTCGAGATCGAGCATCGGTTCTAGACGCGAGCAGATATCGGCGAGTGCTGCGACCTCGTCCGGAAGGGCGACCTTCGGCAGCGTGATGCAGAAATGGTTGGGCAATGCGCCCCGCGATTTTGCGGCAAGTTCCGTCAGAAAAATATCCAGCGTGCGGATGCTTCGTTCGCGCAGTTCTTCGGTGAACGGTTTGATGCGGATGCCGAGAAACGGCGGAAGCTCGCCCGAGTTCATCCCGGCGCTCACTTCATCCGCTGCTGACCCGGCGTGCCCGTCCTCTTCGTCGTCTGGACGGTTACCGTAACCGTCTTCGAAGTCGAGCCGGAAGTCCTCGACAGGTTCCCGCCGGAGTTTGTCCCGCACGCGGCGATAGACAGTGTCGGCAAGCCATGCCGGACGGTTTTCGCGCCGCATCGCCTGCGGGTCGATCTCAAGGGACTTCGCGATGGAGGCGATCGCATCGGGTGAAGCGGGCAGACGGTCCGACCCTGGCAGCCCAATCGCTTTTGCGAAGGCCGTGAAATGCGGCGCATATTCGTCAAGCGACTGCAGCGCCAGATCGCCCATGCGGCGGGCGGTACCGGCGCGGAACAGGTGCGCGCCGCCGTAGACCACGTGAATCGGCTGACGGTCCGCGGACGGGCCGGGATAGCGTCTGTCGAGTGCCTTGTGAGCCAGCTCGAGCCGCTTGGAGATTTCGTCGAACGAATCAGGTGGCAAAGTTCTCTTCATGGGGGCCTCGCGCGATCGTTCGAATGTAGTGACAAACTTTGGCGATCGCCTCCCGGACGTGCGAATCCGGGTTGTTCGAAAGTACGGGACAGGATACATTTGTTTATTAGGGCGCGAAAGTTCCAAGCGACTCACGTTCGAGTTCCGGGCGGAATCGATCGGCCGGCGCCTAGGGCTTCATTTCTCCTGCGTGACCGAAGGGCGAAAAAGACGGAAACAATGTTTGAAAGAATCCTCATCGTTGACGATGAATCGGCCGCGCGAATCGCGCTCGCGACGCTGTTGCGCCGAGAAGGGTTCGAGGTGCGTGACGTAAGCAACGGCGACTCCGCGCTCACCGAATGCGCATCGTTTCGTCCGGACCTGATTCTTCTCGATATCGTGATGCCCGGCGTCGACGGCTTCGAGGTTTGCCGGCGTATCAAGGCAACGCCGGCGACGCGCCTGACGCCTGTCGTCCTGATCACCGGGCTTTCGGCGACCGGAGACCGCATCAGGGGCATCAATGCCGGTGCCGACGATTTTCTGAGCAAGCCAATCGATTTCAACGAATTGCTGGCGAGGACTCGATCGCTGCTGCGGCTGAAGCAGTATACCGACGAGCTCGAGAACGCCGAAGGCGTGCTGTTCAGCTTGGCCCTGAGCATCGAAGCGCGCGATCCCTACACGTCGGGACACTGCGAACGTCTGGCGGAAATGTCGGCGCGGCTCGGGGAAAGGTTGGGCTTGCCGGAAGAGGACATCAGGGCGCTCCGTCGCGCCGGGATCGTGCACGATATCGGCAAGGTCGTCGTCCCGGATGCAATTTTGCTCAAGCCGGGACCGCTGTCAGCGGATGAGACGGAAACGATGAGAAAGCACCCCGTGGTGGGAGAACGCATCTGCGCGCCGCTTAGGACGTTTCGCCTGGTCTTGCCGATCATACGCCACCACCACGAACGCCATGATGGCTCGGGCTACCCCGACGGCCTGCGCGGCGATGAGATTCCTCTGAGCGCGGCCATTCTGCAATTAGCGGATGTTTATGACGCTCTGACGACCGACCGGCCGTACCGCAAGGCTTCGTCTTCAGAGGTCGCGCTTGAGATCATGGACGAGGAAGCCATGCGCGGCTGGTGGGACCGTGCCCTGTTCGATAATTTCAGAGCCATGATTTGCAGCAGACACCCCGCATCGAACACGCTGGGCAAGGCGGCGAGATAGTCTCGGATAGGGTCGCCCCCGTCGCCTCATGCGTCAGGTTTTTGCGATCCGCTCGACTCCGGCATACACCACGAAGCGCCGGCCGCGCAGGAATCCGATCAGAGTCTGTCCGAGTTCGCGTGCAAGCTGCACCGCGAGGCTTGATGGCGCGGAAACCGACGCAACGACCGGAAGACCCGCCACGATCGCTTTCTGCACGATCTCGAACCCCCCGCGCCCGCTGACCAACAGAATCGAATCGCTGAGCGGTACGCGCTCCTCCAACAGCGCCCAACCGATCACTTTGTCCACTGCGTTGTGTCGGCCGATATCTTCGCGCAGAACGAGCAAGTCACCGCCAGCATTGAACAGCCCCGCAGCGTGCAGGCCTCCGGTACGCCCGAAAACCGCCTGCGATGCCCGCAGTGCTTCCGGCAGACGGACCAGAACCTCAGGGTCGAAACGGAATCCAGGGTTCGGCGGCTCAAGCGTTCGCACACGGACGGAATCAATCGAAGCCTTCCCGCATATGCCGCAGCTCGAAGCGGCGAAAAAATGCCTCCGCATTTTCTCGAAGTCAGGCGCTGATTCCGGAGCGAGCGTCGCCTGGACTACATTCCCGCGATTCTGTTCCGACGTTCCCTCATCGGGATCAAGAGCCACGATTTGCGCGCGGCGCTGGACCAGGCCCTCGGTAAACAGGAATCCCGCCGCCAACTCCAGGTCGTGGCCGGGAGTGCGCATGGTGACGCTGAGCGGATCGTTGCCGATGCGGATTTCCAGAGGCTCCTCGGCGGCGAGATAGTCCTGCTTGCGGCGGACCGCCCCGTTCTCCCACTCGGAAACTTGTGTCAGATCAACGCTGCGGGGTTTTCGAGCCAAGCAAATTTCTCCGAATGCACTCTGTCAAACTCAGTCCCTAGGAACGGTCAAGCATACATCCGGGATGCTGCGAGCGCCGCGCCTAAAAACGGATCTGGCTCGTCCCGAAGGAATCGGGACGAGCCAGGGGGGCGTTGCTTGGCGAGTGGACTGCGGGGAATCTGGATCTAGGGACGAAACTCGACTGAGACAACCTGTCCGGTGAGCGGATTCAGGAAGACAGGCGGGTTCGAGTGGAATGTGAAATTGAACATGTTCTCGATCGAGCCCGCGGCCACATCGAAGGACCCGTTTCCGATTCGAGGAAGTTCCCAGTTGTCTTCGATAAACCGGACGACGGAACTTTGATCGAGCACCGAGTGATCCACGAAGTTCGCTTTTGCGTACGGCGAAATCACAAAGAAGGGCAGCCGCGGGCCATATCCGCACCGTGCTTGAATTCCCTCCAGAGAATTGACTCCTGCGCCGCATGCGTTCGGACCTGTCAGAGCGTCCGATGTGGAGGCGGACTGATTGACGATTGGCCCGGTCACATGGTCGAACCACCCGTCTGAATCGTCCCAGTCAATGATGACGGCCGTTTCGTTCCATTCCGGGAGCGACTCCAGGAAATTGATCGTGTTGACGATGAAATCCTGCTCGTCGAGCGGGGAAGAATTGTTCGGATGCCCATCCTGTGCGCGGTTCGCCTTCAGGTAGCTGACCGCCGGCAGGTAACCTGCGAGGGCAGCCTTCTGAAAGTAGCTCAGGTCGTACTCGTGATTCGCCGGGCCGTTGTGGCCAATTTCGCTCAGGTTGGCCGGTGGCGTGTGGTGGGGATTCGAGGTGCTGGCATAGTACTCAAACGGATTATGATGCGCACTGTAGGCTGTTTCGGGCGTGCCATCGAGTCGGTTGGTCGTTGTGTTGCACGCCGCGATACCTTTTGTCACCGCAGAGGGCGTGAAACCACCCTGGAACCAGCCCCAAGTGATTCCCTTGGCGTTCAAGAGATCTCCGATGTTCTTGTTGCTGCTGGACATTCCGAACTTCGATGTCGGCGAACTGCAATCATCGTAAAACCCGTCCGCATCGCCGACATCGCTGTTGTCGACCACAACTCCGGCGACGCCGATCTGGTTGACGGGGTCGACGTTTCCCGTCATTCCCGAAATCACGTTAATCGCGCCGGGAGTTGAGGGCCCGAAGTTCGTGTCGAACGCATTGTCATCCATCGCGAAGAATTGAGCGTAGTTCCACAAGCCCGTGACCGTGTTCCCGTCGTAATAACCCATTACAATTCCCGCTTTCAGCGGGGCCAGGTTCGGATAGGCTGCGACGGTGCACGGGGTCCCGGTGAATTCGGGAAACTTATCCATCAGGCCGCTATCGAACGCTTGCTGCTCCGGCGTGTAATCGTGATCCTGGTCGCAGGTATAGTTCTGGCTGGGATCGAGACGGAACGGCACATAGGTGTTGCCCGATCCATCTCCATTGTGATTCTGCGCAATCAACCCCGGGGTCAGGCCGTTCACCGAAGGCGTGTTCGGCGCCGCGTTGAACGGAGTTTCGCCCTTCGGATTCTCAGCGACCGGGTAGGTCGCAAAATAATGGTCGAACGAAACGTTCTCTTGGAAAATAACAACCAAATGCTTGATGGGCGTCGTGGTAGAGAATCCGCCGAAATCGTTTCCTTTTTGCAGCTTGCTGTCGTTGGCTGGAAGGCCGGCCGGCGTAAGGAGCACGAGATTTACCGCAAGCAACACGGCAGCCATGCAGCGAAGATTCTTCCCGATCATGAATTCTCCTTGGTGCAAGATGTGGCGCTTGAATTCGCGTCTGCAGCGGCGACTCGCGGGCGCTGCGCCTGCAGGCGAGCCAGCAAAATCAAACGCGTGCACAACGTGGATACGTGATCGTTGTTATTCCACGATGACACGCGCGTTAAATCTGATTGCCGCCGGGATCGGCGGGAGGCAACAATTTCATTTCTTCGCATCTTGTGCGCGGGGCTCGACCCGGATCGTTCCCATCATGCCGCCATCTTCGTGCTCCAGAAGATGACAGTGATACACAAACATGCCGACCGCGTTTGGATCCCGGAAGTCCATGCGCACCTTCACCATCGGATACACGGAGCTTTTTCCGTCCCAGAAGGGCACGTTCACCGTATCGCGCAGAAAAGGCTCGTCTACCGGCAGACCAAACCAGTCCAGGAGCATGAAGTGAATTTGATGAATGTGAAAATCGTGTAACTCCTGCGTGCGGTTCTCGATGATCCAGTCCTCGACATCCCCCTGCTGGACGGTGATGTTGGGCACCGTTGCGTTCATGTCGTACGGTTTCGGCGTCTGCCCCTCCACCGTCAGCATGAAGGTAGTGGGACTGTTCGGATCATTGGGATCCTCCAGCGTCTCAGAAAAATACAGCTTCCGCGTGCGTACTGGCTTCGCGTCGCCGAGCCAGGTCGAGGTCGGCGGGCCGAGCGGCTGGGGAGAGGACTGAAGCCTCGATCGCGGCTCGGGAGCGTCGGCAGACGCGACAATTGTTGCCAGTGGCCGCTCGGGATCGTTTTCGCCACCGAAACCCGTATTGACGCTGCGCGTTACGAGGCTGCCGCTGGTTCCCGCGGAGGGCCCTTTCACGATAAATTCAATCCGGCCGCCCGGGGGAATACCTACGTGGTTCACCCAAATCGCCCGATCGCCCGACGTTCGGTTTTCATTGATGGGTGCGCCGTCGATCGCCACCACGCCCAGCTCCTGCTCCGCATTCCCGTACAGTACCTGCAAATTCAGATAGGTGATCGCCGATGCGTTCAGCACCCGCCAGAACTGCCGCTCCGACGGCCTCATCGTAATTACCGCGGGCGGATAGTCCGGAAACGGTACAGGAACAAAATTGAGCGACAGGTCCTTGGCGGGTTTACCTGTCCCGGTGCCTGTGTTGCGCGCGTCGCCGTCTGCGTCCAAGCGGACCGGCGGAAGCGGGGCGCCACCGCTTTCGGTGGGAGTCGCGTTCGGGGTTACCAAGTCCTGATCGCGAACGATCATCACTCGTTCCGGCAGCCCTGCCAACTCGCGATTTGTTCGCTCGATTCCTTCGATGATCATTCCCCCGGACGCACCGCCGAGCACTTGCGCTTTCGTGAAGCCGTGAATGTGCGGATGGTACCAATACAGGCCCGGTGGCTGGTTGGCGGGAATCTGGAAGCGATATTCAAACGGCGGGTCGCCAGGCTGAATCAAGGTCTTGAGAACGTCATCCTGGTGGCAGACGGCCGGCACGGTGAGGCCATGGAAATGGAGATTGGTCGAGTCTGGCGTCATCGTCGGGCTGGCGCACGGGTCGGTCACCGCCTTGGACACCGGATCGCCGCTCGCGCCCATAACCATCGGGGCAACCGGACCCCCGTTTGGGGCTGTTGCCATGCTGGATTGCGATGTTGCTGTGAGTTCATTTTTCAGGCGTAGAATCAGGACATCGCCCGGCTTCAGGCGCAATGTGGGAGCCTGGCTGCCATCCTTGGACACATAGCAATAACGCGTCTTGCCGTCGGCACCGGTAAAATTGCGGTACGCAAGTTCAACTTCGAGCACGCCGTTTTCGCTACGAAGGTCCGCGGGTTCGGGAACGGCGCTGCCCGCCGCCGGACGAGGACACAAATCCGTCGCGGACCTCTGCGCAATCGTGCGCGCTGGGGAGCACAGAAGTACTGCGATCATTACTAGCCAAAGTCGTGGCATCCGCGCTCGGTCACACGTGTACTGCGGCAGCATATCCGCTAATTGTTATCACTCTGTGACGCCGTAGTGAAGAAACGCCTTCTGGATTCGTCTGCCCTGGGCAATCCGGCAAAGGGTATTTTGAGTCCTCATGTCTGCTCCGCGCCCTGTGTGGTAACCCTTGAGCTCTTCAATCTGCTACCAGTGTCCTTCGGGTTTCGCTGGACTCAAAATCCGTCTCGACCTTCAAATGGCATCATCGCCCTGCCTCCCTTGCCTGTTATTGACCCTACTGCTACACTGTCGCGGCAAGAGCTGGACCGCCGCTCCTGCCATACTTCACCAAGAAGGTTGATCCATGTCAGGACACTCGAAGTGGGCCACAATCAAGCACAAGAAGGCGGCGACCGACGCTCGCCGAGGCAAGATTTTCACCAAGGTCATCCGAGAATTGACCATCGCTACCCGCACCGGGGGAGCCGATCCGGTGACCAACCCGCGCCTACGCACGGCGATTCTGACCGCGAAGGCCGAGAATATGCCCAACGACAACATCGAGCGCGCCATCCAGAGGGGTGCCGGCACACTTGAGGGCGAGACCCTAGACGAAGTCACGTTCGAGGGCTACGGCCCGGGCGGTGTCGGCGTGCTGGTGCAGGTCGTAACCAACAACCGCAACCGAATCGTGAGCGAAGTCCGGCACATGTTTTCTAAAAATGGCGGCAACATGGCCGAGACCGGAGCTGTGGGATGGATGTTCCAGCGTAAAGGCGACATCGTAGTCCCCAAGGAACAGGCCGACGAAGACAAGATGTTGGGCATCGTGCTTGATGCCGGTGCGGATGACCTTCGGGACGATGGTTCTTTCTGGGAGGTCACCACTCCGCCCGAAGCGATGGAAAAAGTCCGCGAGAGTCTCGCCGCCGCTGGAATCACCCCGTCTTCTGCCGAAGTGGCCTGGGTGCCGCAGAACCTGGTCAAGCTGACCGGCGCGCAGGCGCAACAGATGCTGCGAATGGTCGAAACGCTGGAAGATCATGACGACGTGCAGCACGTCTATGCGAATTTTGAT
>Ga0209624_10000457_pt1 | contig 35930 bp, 37 predicted proteins | sample JacPinW_OM2H0_O1_FD_188565 | JGI IMG/M metagenome (GOLD analysis project Ga0209624, IMG submission 188565) | Forest soil microbial communities from Algoma, Ontario, Canada - Jack Pine, Ontario site 1_JW_OM2H0_O1 (SPAdes) (version 2) | ecosystem: Environmental > Terrestrial > Soil > Boreal...
AAGGCGGATTCTCTCGTCGATATAGACGCGGGCGTTCGGCAGTTCGCGGGTGCCCTTGCCGGCAAAGGCGAAAACCGTACCGATGCCTCCGTCGATGTCGATGAGAGAATCCGCCTTGGTGGCGCCGGTACGGTAGGAGAGCGCATAGAACTCCTCCTTGAGCTCCGACAGACGCTTGGCGAGGGCCTTGAGCATGCCGGCCCGCTCATGGAAGGTCATCGTTCGCAGCGCCGGTCCACCGACGTCGCGGGCGTGGTGAAGGACCGCGCCGAAATCGATGCCGGCCGAGGATGCCAGGGCGATGACCTCGCCCGTGGTGGCATCGCGCAGCGCGACACCGTCGTCCCGGCCGCCGGCCCACGCTCCGCATACATAGCTCTGCAAGTTCATGACGAAGATCCCCTCAGGCGCGAACAGCGGCCGCGAAATTGCGCGAGCACACGGCCCGCGGCATCGGTCACTGCCACATCGTAGATTCCGTGACGCGAACTGCGCGATACCTCGGTGGCCGTGGCGGTCACGCGCTCGCCGCACGGTGTCGGAGCGAGGAAGTCGATGCCGGCGCCGGCCGCGACCATGGGATCGCCGTGGGAATTGCACGCGAATGCGAAGGCGCTGTCCGCGAATGCAAACACGATACCGCCGTGACACATACCGTGGCCATTGACCATGTCCGGACGCACCGTCATGGCGATTCGAGCTCGTCCCGGGGCCACGTCGATGATCTCGATACCCATCGCTTGCGACGCGCGATCGGCGCCGTACAACGCCTGCACCGCCGCCTGGGCGCGGCGCAGCGCATCGTCGGGTGAAGCGGTACCTGCAGACATGCTCATCGGCCCGTAAAGCGGGGAGATCGCTTCTCGACGAAGGCGGTCACTCCCTCCGCGTAGTCGGCCGATCGGCCGAGCTCACGCTGGGCATCGCGCTCGACATCCAGCTGCTCGGCAAGCGTGCGCTGCCACCCGCCGCGAATGGCCGCCTTGGTCCAGGCCAGGCCGCGCGTCGGCGCCGCGGCCAGCTGGCGCGCGAGCGCATCGACGGTCGATCCGAACTCCGCATCCGCGACGCATTGCCATATCATGCCCCACGCCGCCGCGGTTTCCGCCGGCAGCTTCTCGCCCAGCAGCGTAAGTCCCAGCGAGCGGGCCTGTCCGACGAGGCGCGGCAGGGTCCACGTCCCGCCGGAGTCGGGAAGCAGTCCGAGCTTCGAGAACGCTTGCACGAAGCTGGCGGAGTGAGCGGCGATGACGATATCGCACGCAAGCGCGATGTTGGCGCCGGCACCCGCCGCCACGCCGTTGACGGCGGCGATGACGGGCATGGGCAGTCCGTGCAATGCGAGCACCAGCGGCTTGTAGTGCTTGTCGATCGACTCGCCCAAGTCGACGGCCGCCGCGCCCGGAGCGACGGCACGGTCGCCGAGATCCTGGCCGGCACAGAAGCCGCGGCCGGCTCCGGTCAGGACCAGAACGCGCGCGCCGCTGCCGGGCAACGTTGCCAGCGCATCGCGCACCTCACCGTGCATTTGCGTATTGAAGCTGTTGAGCTTGTCGGGCCGATTCAGCGTCAACCGAGCGATTCCGCCGTCGACACTGAACAAGATGGTGCCGTATGACATGTCCCCCCCGAGTGACCCGTGCATGGGTTTATTTGTGGTCGTAGCTGATGTCGAGCGTGCGAGTCGTCGGACGAGCCTGACAACACAGTACGAACCCCGCTTCGGTTTCCCACGGCTCGAGGGCGATATTGTGCGTCATCACCGCCGCGCCGTCCGTAATTCTCGCGCGGCAGGTGGCGCATATCCCGGAGCGGCAGGAGAACGGCAGATCGAGGCCCGCGCGCTCCGCGGCCGCAAGCACCGATTCATCGCCGGAGGCCATGGGGAAGCTGCGGCGCCGGCCATCCATGACGACGGAAATGGTGGCCAACACGTCCTGGGGTTCGGGCGCGGCGGCGGCCTGCGGTATGGGCGGCCGCGGTGCACCTGCGGCGGCGGTGGTCGTGGCCGTGGCCGTGGCCGTGGCCGTGGCCGTGGCAAAACGCTCGAACCGAATCGGCGCATGATCGTTCAATGCCTTGAGGGCAGTGCGCACCTCGTCCACCATGTCGCCGGGGCCGCAGATCAAGTACTCATCCGCGGCCGCAATCTCGGCCATGTGGCGCGCGAGCTCGCGTACCTTCGCACCGTCGATTCGGCCGTTGAGCCATTCCGTCTGCTGCGGCTCGCGGCTCATCACGAAGTGCACGGCGAAGCGGTCGATGTAGCGGTTCTTGAGCGCCAACGTCTCCTCCAAGAACATGGTTCTCGCAATGCTGCGGTTGCCGTAAATCAGTGTGAAACGGCTGCGGGGCTCTTGGGCGAGCACTTCCGTGGCAAGCGACAAAATCGGAGTGATGCCGCTGCCCGCCGCGAAAGCGAGATAGGAATACTCTCGGTCGGCGCTGATGGCCGTGTGAAATCGTCCCATGGGAGTACCGACGTCGAGCCACTCGCCGGCACGTAGTTTATTGCTAAGTTCGCCGGACATGCGGCCGCCGGTTTGCGCGCGGACCCCCAACTTGAGGACTCCGTGCCCGGGCGGTGTGACGATCGAGTAGGTACGGCGTTCCTCGCGCTCGCCGATCACACGCCGCACGGTGACATACTGTCCCGCGCGGAAGGCGAAGGCGTCGCGCAAGGCGGCGGGAACCTCCATCGTCACGCAGGCGGCATCCTCGGCGACACGTTCGACGGAGGCGACCTTCAATGGATGAAAATTCAGCATCGCGCGATACCCGCGTGTTCTCTCAAATGCATTTGAAATATTCGAAGGGCTCGAGGCAGGTGCGGCAACGATGCAGCGCCTTGCATGGCGTCGAACCGAATTCGCTCAAGGTTTCGGTATCCGCCGAGCGGCAACGGGGGCAACTCACCGGCCGGTTCATGCGCAACACATCCCGCATGGATCCGGTGGATCGTTCCGGGGGTACGATGCCGTAGTTCTCGAGCTTGCGCCGTCCTTCCAGGGTGATCCAATCGCTGGTCCACGCCGGCGACAGCACGGAAGTCACGACGAAACCGCCGATCCCCGCGCTCCTCAGCGCGAGTTCCGCCGAGCGCCGGATGACCTCGGTCGCGGGACAGCCGACATAAGTCGGGGAGATCTCGACCTCGAGGGTACCGTCGCAGCGTGGCTTGACGCCGCGAATCAGGCCGAGATCGACGATGCTCAGGGCGGGAATCTCGGGGTCTTCGACCGACGCCAGCGCCTCCCAGGCCCGCGACACCCGCCGATCCGGGTCGAGAAGCGCATTCACCAGCGTGCTCCGGGGTAGGTGCGCTGCAGATACTGCATCTCGGCGAGCAGGTAGCCGAGGTGCTCGCTGTGTTGACCGCGCTTGCCATGCCAGGAGTGGGGTCGATCCACTGGACGCTCGAGCGTCGCCTCGGCCAATATGCCGTCGATGTGCGCGCTCCACGCCGCATGCACGTCCGACAGTCGCGGTGCCACTCCCTGGTCGGCCATCGAGCGATCCAATTCATCTTCGGCGAACAATTCCACCGTGTAGGGCCAGAGCTTCTCCAGGGCCGACTGAACTCGGGCATGACTCTCCTCGGTCCCATCGCCCAGGCGCTTGAGCCAGCCCGCGCTGTAGCGCAGGTGGTAGCGGGTCTCCTTCGCGGATTTCGCCGCGATCGCGGCCAGTCGTTCGTCCGTGGAGGCGGTCATTCGCTCGTACAGTTCGAGCTGGAAGGCGTCGATCAGTACTTGCCGCACGATGGTTTGTCCAAAGTCGCCGTTGGGCTGCTCTGCCAGAGTGGCGTTCAGGTATTCACGGTGCTCACGTAGATATGCGATGTCGTCCTCGCTGCGGCCGCGGCCTTCGACTTCGCCGGCATAGGAGAGCAGCAACCGCGCCTGCCCCACCAGATCGAGCGCGACGTTGGCCAGACCCAAGTCCTCTTCCAGCGCGGGAGCATGGCCGACCCACTCGCCGAGCCGCTGCCCGAGCACCAGACTCAGGTCGCCGAGCCGCAGCACGTAGCGGAACAGGTCGCTCACAGCGTCTTGACCTCGTCGGGAATGTCGTAAAACGTCGGGTGGCGATAAATCTTGTCGCGCGCCGGCTCGAACAGTGAGTCGCTCTCCTTCGGATCGGATGCCGTTATGTCCTTGGACGGCACGACCCAGATGCTGATGCCCTCCTGGCGCCGGGTATAGAGATCGCGCGCATGATCGATGGCCATGCGCGCATCGGCCGCGTGCAGGCTGCCTACGTGCTTGTGATCGAGGCCGCCCCGCGCACGGACGAATACCTCGTACAGGGGCCACTGGCGACTATCGCTAACGGGGGAAGGATTGCTCATCGAACGCCCTCCTGGTCGGCAGCGGCGGCGGCCGTGGCGGCGCGACGGCGTTGCTTCTCGGCGTGGGCGCTGGCGGCCTCACGTACCCAGGCGCCCTCGGCATGGGCGTGGCGGCGCGCGGTCAGCCGCTCGGCGTTGCACGGTCCATTGCCTTTCAGCACTCGATCGAATTCGCTCCAGTCGATCGGTCCGAATTCATACCGCTGCTTCGCCTCGTCCCAGCGCAGCTGCGGATCGGGAACGCGAAGGTCGAGGAATTCGGCCTGCGGCACCGTGAAATCGACGAACTTCTGCCGCAGCTCGTCATTCGAGAAGCGCTTGATTTTCCAGCGCTGCGAATCTCCGCTGTGCGTCGAATTGGCGTCGGAGGGCCCGAACATCATGAGCGCCGGCCACCACCAACGGTCGAGAGCTTCCTGCGCCATGCGCTTCTGCTCCGGCGAACCTTGGGCCAGGTGCAGCATGATGTCGTAGCCCTGCCGCTGATGGAAACTCTCTTCGCGGCAGACGCGCACCATGGCGCGCGCATAGGGACCGTACGAGCAGCGGCACAATGGAATCTGATTCATGATGGCGGCGCCGTCGACCAGCCAGCCGATGGCACCCACATCGGCCCAAGTCGGTGTGGGATAGTTGAATATGCTCGAGTACTTGGCTTTGCCGGACAACAGCTGATCCACGAGCTGGTCGCGGCTCACGCCGAGGGTCTCGGCGGCGCTGTACAGATAGGCGCCGTGGCCGCCTTCGTCCTGCACCTTGGCGATGAGAATGGCCTTGCGCATCAGCGTGGGCGCGCGGGTGATCCAATTGCCTTCCGGCAGCATGCCCACGATTTCGGAGTGCGCGTGCTGGGAGATCTGACGAATCAAGGTGCTGCGGTAGCGCGCCGGCATCCAGTCCTTGGGCTCGATCTTCTCTTCGGCGTCGACGCGCGCAAGGAAACGCTGCTGGAGCGCCCCGTCGTCCTCAGGCAAGGCGTCCGACCCCCGTGCATCCAGCGCTTGCGTGTACATACTCGCCCTCCGATGAATCGGCCGATTGGAGCATTCTGATACAGAAATCTAGATAAATCAATTTTTTCTGTGTCACAAGGAAAAACCGTACTACAATCGCCCAAAGTGACCGCCGACGCCGCCAAAATCAGTGTTCCCGCCGCCGCCCTGCTGGTCGCGCGATTTCGGCGCCAGCGGCCGCTGCGGGGCGGTTCGCTCATCGTCACCCTGTTCGGCGATGCCATCATGCCCCGCGGCGGTGCGGTCGCGCTGGGCAGCTTGATTGCCCTGGCGGCGCCCTTCGGACTGAATGAGCGGCTGGTGCGGACCGCCACCGCGCGCCTGGCCAAGGATGGCTGGCTCGAGGGGCGCCGCGCAGGGAAGCTCAGCGAATATCGGTTGTCGCATGACGGGCGCGAGCGCTTCGCCGAGGCGACGAAGCGTATTTACGGCGAGCCGGACGCCGCATGGTCGGGGCGCTGGACACTGGTCGTTCTGCCGCCCATGCGCGCCGCGGCGAGGAAGGAACTGAAGGAAGAAATGATTTGGCGCGGATTCGGCGAGATCACGGCCAATGTTTTCGCCCACCCGGAACTCGATTCACGCTCCCTGCGGCCGCAGATGCACACAGGGCCCCTATCCCAGGTCATGGTATTCGACGCCAGTCTGGCCGATCACGACGCTCCACAGCGCCTGGTCACTCTGGGCTGGGACCTGGGCGATCTCGGACTGCGCTATCAGCGATTCGTGAAGCGCTTCGAACTCGTTCTCGACGCGCTGCGCGATTCTCGCGCGGCGGATCCTCAGGGCTGCTTCGTCGTGCGAACCCTGCTGATCCACGAATACCGCCGCCTCCACCTCCGCGATCCCCTGCTGCCCTCGCGGCTGTTGCCGGCCGGGTGGCCGGGAGCGAGGGCCGCGGCGCTGTGCCGGGAGATTTATGCGCGTGTATTCGCGGATTCCGAAACATATCTGTCGCGGGTTGCAGCTCGAATCGACGGGGCGCTACCGGCACCGGATGCCTCGGTGATGCAGCGCTTCGGCGGGATTCATCTCCCTTAATCCCTTGTGCGGTGCCGCATGCACCAGCGCTTTCAAGTATTGGGCTTTTAGGTCGATACTAGTTGATGAAAACCGACCGAAGTAGGCTGCTGCGACTGCGCGCAGTTTTGCGCGGCAGGGATTCCGCGCGGCGCCTCATACCGGCGGGGGCAGGCCTCCTCTCGCTCGTCCTCCTATCCGGACTCTGGTCTCACTTTCAACCTGCGAGCGCCGCCGCGTACTGGGCCCTGACCGCCGCGCTCGTACTGCTGGTCGCAGTGCCCTGGTGCGGGATTCTCCTCGTGGCCGGCGACTCGAGGCCCTCCTCAAAGATCACCCCTGACAGCATCGCCGAGTGGCTGCCATTGGCCACCCGCAATACCGGCTATGGCGTCACCATCAGCGACGCCGAGCGCCGGCTGGTATGGGTCAACGACAGCTTTTCCAGGATGACCGGTTACGACATTGGCGAGATCATGGGGGAGAAGGTCAGCGATCTCATCTACTTCGAAGGCACGAATACCGACACCATCAGGCAGGTTCGCGAAGCCTTCGCGGCGGTCCGAGGAGTTCGATTCGAGATCCTCGTGCGCAGCAAGAACGGCCGCGAGTGGTGGCTCGATACGGACGCGCAACCCCTGCTCGACGCGAGCGGCAACCTGCAGGGATGGGCGTGCATTCAAACCGACGTGACCGCCGAGGTGTTGAAGCGTGAGGCCACGCGACGCGATCAAAACCGTGTCCTGACGATGATCGAAGGCGGCAATATCGGCACTTGGGAATTGGACGCCACCACCGACGCCGTCGAAGCGAACCCGGTGTTCCTTGCATCGCTCGGCTATCCGCCCCAGATGCAGGGCCTCGATCTCGGGTGGCTGCGCGGTCTGTTTCATCCCGACGACCGTGCTGCCAACGACCGCGGCATCCAGGACATCGTGGCCGGCGGCACCGACCTCTACCGCGGCCAGCACCGGATGCGCGCGCAGGATGGAACGTGGAGGTGGTTTCTCAGCGCGGTCGGCGTCGTTGAGCGCGCGGCGGACGGCAAACCGTCGCGCATGTTCGGAGTTCAATTCGACATCACGGAGCACAAGCTCGCGGAGGCGGAGCGCGAGTTGGCCAGCCAGCGGCTCGCCATGGTCGCGGACCATGTTCCCGGCATGATTTTTCAACTGCGGGTCGGCCGGGACGGAAAAACACAATTCCAGTACGTGAGCCCCGGCGTGCTCCCGGTTTACGGACTGTCCGCGAAGGACCTCATGGGCAATTCGGCGGCGCTGATCGAAATCACGCACCCGGACGACCGCGAGTCAAACGTGGCGTCGAGGCGCCGTGCACGGCAGGCGCTGGAACCCTGGCACATCGCACATCGCATCGTACGTCCCGACGGCAGCATAGGCTGGGTCGAGGGCGACGCGGTGTGCAGACTGAGCGAGGACGGCAGCGCCGAATGGAACGGCTACGTGGGCGACGTCACGTCGAGCAAGCATGCGCAAGAGCAGCTGCGTGCGGCGAAGGAGGCGGCCGAGGCGGCGAACCGCGCGAAGAGTGAATTCCTCGCGAACATGAGCCACGAAATCCGCACGCCGCTCAACGGCGTGATCGGAATGACCGGGCTTCTGCTCGAGACCGAGCTGACCAAGGAACAGCAGGAGCTGGCCGAAATCGCACGCTCCAGCGGCGAATCGCTGCTTGCAGTCCTGAACGACGTTCTGGATTTCTCGAAGATCGAGGCCGGTCAGATGACCCTTGAACAGATCGACTTCGACTTATTCTCGCTCGTCGAGCAGTCGATCGATGCCGTCGCGCTGCGCAGCGCAGAAAAAGGCATCGAACTCATCGTCGATGTGGATCCCGGACTACCGCGGGCCATGCGCGGCGACCCGACCCGCCTGCGGCAGGTCGTCCTCAATTTGTTGAGCAACGCCATTAAATTCACCGAGAGGGGCGAAGTGCGCCTCTGCGTGCGCCGGCGGGATACGACGGATGGAAGCGTCGGACTGCGCATCGAGATTACCGATACCGGGGTCGGTCTCACCGCCGAACAGCGCGAACGGCTTTTCATGCCGTTCAGCCAAGCGGACGCCTCGATGACCCGGCGGTTCGGGGGGACGGGTCTCGGTCTGTCGATCTGCCGCCGCCTCATCGAGCTGATGAAAGGGTCGATCGGAGTCGACAGCACGGTGGGTTCCGGTTCGTGCTTTTGGTTTGAAATCGCCCTTCCCGAGGTCTCCTCGTTGATCGTCCCGGCCGAGTCGGACTTGGACCAGTGTCGGGTGCTCGTCGTCGACGACCATCCGACGAATCGCCGGATCATCGAGACCCAGCTCACCTCGATCGGATGCAGAGTCACGAGCGTCGCGACGGCCGTCGAGGGCGAGGAAGCGTGGATGCGGCTCGTCACCTCCGGTTGCGCTCCGGACGTCGTGCTGCTCGATCACGACCTACCGGATCACCCTGGCCCGTGGCTCGCCGAACGTCTTCGCGAGCATCCGGCCGGCGCCCAGACTCCCATCGTGCTTATGACATCTCTCGGTAGCCGCGTGCAAGCCCTGACGGAGAACAGGCTCATCGACCGCATCATGACGAAACCGGTAAAACAAACGGCGCTGTTGCTGTGCCTCCGGGAAGTCGTGGGCAAGGCCCGGGCGGCGACCGTACCCGCACGTGCCGTCATCGCCCACACGTTGCGCCGCATGCGGGTCTTGCTGGCCGAGGACAACCTGGTCAATCAGAAGCTGGCGCGCCGAATTCTCGAGAGGCTCGGCGCGGATGTGACCGTCGCGGACAATGGCGAGGCGGCGATCGCGGAATTGACCGCGTCGGCGTTCGACGTGGTATTGATGGACTGTCAAATGCCCGTGTTGGACGGCTATGAAGCGACGCGGCGCATCCGCGCGGGCGCCGCCGGTTCAGCGGCCTCGACCATACCCGTCATCGCACTCACGGCGCACGCATTGAGCGGCGATCGCGACCGGTGCTTGGAGGCGGGAATGAACGAATACCTGACGAAGCCCATCGACCCGCACGCATTGAAATGCCGGCTCGAGGAGTTGCTCAGTACGGATCAGGACTCGCGGCCGTCGATCGACCAGCGCATCTCGTTGGTCGGGGAGAACCCCAGCGAGCGGTAGAGGGGCCGTGCGCCGTCGGAAGCATGCAGCAGCAGGCGATCGAAGCCTTGATCCCTCGCCCACTCCATCATTGCCTGCATCAGCGCGCGCGCTATCCCCCGGCGGCGAGACCCAGGTTCGGTGTAGACATTCACCGCCTGCGTGGGCACTTCGCCCATGTCGCGAAACATGCTGACGCGGTGACGCGCAATCACCGCGGCGTCGCTCTCGATGGTCCGTCGGATGATGTACCCGGTCACATCCCGTCCGCGGGCCACTGCTCCAACGCGGCCGTGACCGAGGTCAGAAACGCGTTGGCCTGGAAGGCATCCAGCGCGCGGTGATCGATCGTGAGCGTGAGATAGCACATGGAGCGCACACCGATCGTCTCCCCGCCGTCCACTTGCACCGCCCGCACCCGGCGCTCCACTTTACCGACGCCGAGAATCGCCACCTGGGGCTGATTGAGGACGATCGGGGCGGCGAGCAGACTGCCGCCCACCCCATGGTTCGAGATCGTGAAGGTGCCGCCGCGCACATCTTCGGGACGGAGCTTGCCGGCGCGGGCGGCTTCCACCAACTGATCGAGCCGCTGCGACACGCCGAACAACGTCAGTTCCTGAGCGCGGTGGATCACGGGGACGATCAGACCCGCGTTGCCCAGGGCAGTCCCCACGCCGACGTTCGCATCGTCATGCACTTCGAGCGAATCCGGATGAAAGGTCGCGTTGACTTCCCGGTGAACGCGCAGGGCTTGCGCGCAGGCGCCGACGATATAAGCCGTCAGCGTGAGGCGCGCGCCGCGCGATTTGTAGTCGGCCGCATGCTGCGCTCGATGGGCCAGCACTCGTGTGAGATCCGCCTCGAAAAGGCAGGTGACGTGCGGCGCCTCGGCGAGGCTGCGGGCCATGTGCTCGGCTACGCGCCGGCGAATGGCCGTGTGCGGAATTCGCGTGCTGTGTGCCCCCACCGATCGTGGCTCCGCTGAGGGCGCCTCCGCTGAGCGCGCCTCCGCTGAGCGCGCCTCCGCGGAACGCACCACATCGTCCGCCGTCACCCGGCCGTCGCGGCCGGAACCGTCGATGTCGGCCGCGGATATTGAATGTTCGCGAAGCAGCCGGCGCACCGCAGGGCTCAACCGGCCGCTCGCGGCGAGTGCACCGGACTCCGACGGCGGCTCGGGCGGCACAGACGTCGCCGATCCCAATTCGCTCGCCGCCGCTACTTGCTCTGCCGTTGCTTCCGTCGCCGTTGCTTCCGCTGCCGAAGCGTCGTCGCGGCTTAGGCGGGCCAACACCTCATTCGGATTGACCTCGACGTTCGCCTCTTTCAAAACCTCGATCAGCGTGCCGTCGGCGGGGGCCGGAACCTCCACGGTGACTTTGTCGGTTTCGAGCTCCAGCAAAGGTTCGTCCTTGACGACGGTGTCGCCCACTTGCTTGCACCAGCGCAGCACCGTGGCGCGCGTCCCCTCTTCGTTGGGAGGCGCCAGCACGTCCGTAACGAGAGCCACGCTCAAATCTCGGCCAGGGACTTGATTGCGGTGGATATGGCCTCGACGCTCGGCAGCACCGCTTCGAGCAGCGTGGGGCTGTGAGGACTGGGTACGTCGGGCATGGCGAGGCGCTCGATCGGCGCATCGAGATCGAAGAACGCCTCTTTGGCGATCACAGCGGCAATCTCCGCTCCGAATCCGGCGGTCATCGTGTCCTCGTGGACGATGAGGCAGCGGCGGGTCTTGCGCACCGATGCCAGAGTCGCATCGCGGTCCCAGGGCGACAAGGTCCTCAAGTCCAGCAGGTCGGCGGATACGCCACTGTCCTTGATGGCTTGTTCGCAGCGCTCGACCAGGGCGCCCCAACTGACCACGGTGAGCGTGCGCCCCTCGCGCAGAAGGCTCGCCTTGCCGAAGGGCACCACGAACTCGTCGCCGGGATAGGCACGGCGCGCCCAGGTGCCGTCGAGCAACGAACGATGCTCGAAAAATATCGTCGGGTCGTTGCCGCGCAATGCGCTGCGCAGCAAACCCACGGCATCTTGCGCATTCGAGGGCATGGCCACGCGCCAACCCAGCCCATGCACCCATTGCACTTCGTTGGACTGACTGTGCCACGGGTCGCCGCATTTGAAGAAGCCGCCGGCGATTCGCACCACCATGGGAGCGGCGAATCGATTGGCGGTGCGCCAGCGCATGGTGCCGCAATCATTGAGCTGCTCGGCGGCGGGATCCGCGTACTTTCGAAATTGAATCTCCGGCACGGGCATGAGTCCGGCCGCCGCCATGCCGACCGCCCGGCCGATGATGCCTTCCTCCGAGAGGCTGGTGTCGAATACGCGCGCCGCGCCGAATTTCTCCTGCAGCCCGAGAGTCGCCGCGTGCACACCGCCTTTGCGGCCGACATCCTCGCCGAAGATGAGCATCCTAGGGTTCACGGCAAGCTCGTGTTCCAGGGTGCGGCGCACGGCCGTCACCCAATTGATGCGCGGACCCTGCGGAGCCGACTGCTCGGTGCCTGCGGGAAGCGCGGCTCCGTCGCAGCGGATTCCACCCTGCTGCTGCAGATCCACGGTACCGTCGGGGCCGACTTCCGAAAACAGATACCGTCGCACCCGCGCGGGATCGGGGGCGCCGAGTTTGTCGACCTGCGCGAACGCGTCCGCGACTGCTTGGCGCGCTCGAGCAACCTCGAGCTCCCAATCGGCAGCCGAAAGCAGATCGGGCACGAGCTGAGCGTGAAGCCTTCTCAAGGGGTCCCGCTCCTTCTCCGCGGCGATTTCACTCGCGCTCTTGTACGTTTGAGTGTCCTGTCCCGAGTGTCCGCACAGCCGCGGCACCACGAGCCGCAGCAGCGCGGGTCCGCGCCCCTCGCGCACCTCCGTTACGGCGCTCTCGATGAGCGCCGCGGCCGCCAGGGGGTCGGAGGCATCGCCGTCGAGTACGCGCAACCCCTGAAACCCCTCGAGATTGGCGGCGATGTTGCCGCCCGGAGTCTGCAGCCGCGACGGTACCGAGATGCCGTAGCCGTTGTCCTCGATGAAGAATAGCAGCGGCAGCCGCTCGGTCGTCGCGATGTTGAGAGCCGACCAAAAGCCGTTCGTGGCGGTCGACGCCTCGCCGCCATGCGCGACGGCAATGCTGTTCTCGCACTCCGCATCGCCGAGCACCTGGGCGCGATAACGCAGCGCCTGTGCCCAACCCACCGCGGGGGTATATTGCGTGCCCACTCCGCCGCACACCGGCAGCACACAGGCGCGGGATCTGCGCGGCAGATTGAACACAACGCCGATGTCGCGCCCTTCGCTCATTCCGCCCGCACGCATCATGGTCGACGCCAACGCCTCTTCCAGCGGCAATCCCAGACTCAGCATCAAAGGCCGTGATCGGTAGTAGGCGCCGACTCCGTCCCGCGCTCCGATCAATTGACCGCCCAGCAGCACCTGGGTGAGTTCGTGCCCTCGCGCCGAGAATTGATACAGCACCTTGCGCTGCGGCAGGAGCGACGACTCTTCCAAGTCGTCGAGCGCTCGCGAGACGGCAATGAGGCGAAGAACCTCGCTCCAATCGAGCCGGCCGCTTGCTGCGGCTCGCGACGGGGGTTTGGGAAGTGCGCTCACCGTCCAAGGCTAGTCCAGCCGCGGGCGCAAAAATCGCCAAAAACCCTACTTTAGCCCGGTAAAATTAGTGATAATAGCTAATAATCATTCGAACTGGAGCAATAACATGGAGTTCGATCGCTTCGACTCTCGAATACTTGCCGCACTGCAGCGCGATGGCCGGCTGCCGGTCGTGGAGCTCGCGGAAATCATCGGGCTGTCCCCCACTCCGTGCGCACGGCGCATCAAGGCGCTGGAATCGGGCGGAGCCATCGAAGGGTATGCGGCGCTGCTCAATCCGGCACGTATCGGACTCGGCGTCCTCGCCATCGTCCAAGTTAAATTGACCGAGCACACGGACGAGACCGTTGCGCGGTTCGAGAAGGAGATTCTGCTCATGGACGAGGTCACCCGGTGCTTTGCGATGACCGGAAGCTACGACTTCATCCTGGAGGTGTACGGCAAGGACTTGGAGGCATTGAGCAACGTGGTGCTGAAAAAACTCATTCGCGTGCCCAATGTCCGCGACCTGCAGTCGAGCGTCGTACTCGCGACCGTCAAGCGCACGACCCGAATCCCTCTGGGACACCTGCAAACCTAATTTCAGGGCGTCAAATCCTCGACGAGCTGGACCGAACCGTCGCGGCCGACACGGTACCGCTCCTCACGCCATTGCACGCTGCGCGTGAAGAAGCTCCAACCCCAGAGCACGAAGCTCAGCGTGTCTCTGAGCGGCAATAGGGCGATTTGCAATGGGCTGGAGCCCGCTCGTCGTACCGACATGTGCAGCATGACGCGAGTCAGCGCCGAGAGGCAGAGCATGCCGAGCGCGGGCGCCGCACCTTTCGCCATCAGAACTCCGAGCCCCGCCACCGGCATTCCGAACGTGATGAAGCAGAAGCCGTATCCCACCGGCCGCAGCGCGCGTATGGTGCGCAGCCAGCGCAGTTCATGCCGTACGAGAGCGCTGAAGCTGGGCTCGGCAACCGATGTTTCGACCACGACCTCGGAGAGCACGGTGCGCAGCCCCAAGGCGCGGGTCAATTCCCCCAATCGATAGTCGTCGGCCAATTGATTGGCGACGGTCGCGATGCCTCCGATGCGGTCGAGCACTTCGCGTCTGATAGCAATGGTGGTGCCGAACGCGAAAGCGCGCGAGCCGGCCATGGCCGCAACTCGCACCGACGGCATGAACCATTCGTTGATGAACATGGATCCGAGCAGCGGCCAAAGGCCCTGCTGCGCGCACCCTCGATAGGCGCAGGTGACGATTCCGACGCCGCCGTCGAGAAGCGGTCCTGCGACCTTGGCAAGGTAGTCGCGCTTTACGATCACGTCGCTGTCGGACAACACCAGATAGTCATGGCGCGCGAGCGGCATCATATTGATGAGATTGCTCATTTTGCGGTTGGTGCCGTGCTGCCGGCGATCGACGGCAACCGCGAAATCGACGAGCGGAAACTCCGTTCGCAGCCGCTCCACGAGTTCCAGCGCGGGGTCCGTCGAATCGCGGACCCCGAAAACGATTTGAATCCGCGGATAGATCTGATCGCAGAAGGAGCGCAGACATTGATACGTTTGCTGATCGGCCCCGCACAGAGGCTTCAGAATCGTCACGGGCGGAGGGTCTCTCGGGGTGAATCCCGGAGATCGAATCCGTATACTCACCGCGATGTATGCTATGACTCCATACATCACGGCGAATGCGGCCAGCGCGATCCCGCACCACACGAGACCCGGGTGAGCGATCGCGGTCATTCAAGCGGTCCAAGGTGTTGAGAATCGATGATGACTACTTCCTACGGTCGCGGCGCCATCGCCTTCCACTGGGTGGTTGCTCTATTGGTCGTCTGGGTGGGAGCGCTCGGGCTCCTGCATGACTCATGGCCGAAACGGAGCCATCTGTTCTGGATCAACATTCATGCGCTGTTCGGTCTTGCCTTATGGCTGCTGGTGATCGCGAGATACGGCTGGCGCCTGGCCCATCCGGTTCCCGATTTGCCCGACGACATCGGTCCGCTGTATCGGCGGCTTTCGCGCGCCGCGCATTTAACCCTGTATGCGTTGCTCTTCATCATCCCCATCATCGGCATCGTGACCTTCATCTGGCACGGCCGGGTGCTCGACCTCGGCCTCTTTCGCGTGAACTTTGGAATTCCGTCCAACCGCGCCGTCTTCGAGCCCACGGAGGATCTGCACGGTTATCTCGCCTACGCTCTGTTCGCTCTCGCCGGGGTGCATATCCTCGCCGCCCTATGGCACCACTTCGTGAGGCGCGACGGCGTTCTCGCGAGGATGTGGCCGCAACTCGCGGCGTCACCTCCGCGTCCCGCGCAGCCGCTCAAGTAGCCTCCTTCGCGGCCTCGTCCGCGTTGACCGCCGAAGCGGCGTCCAACAGCACCTGCTCGAGAACGGACAGGTACTCGACATAGCGCCTGCGCCCCAAGGCGGTGATGCGGCAGAACGTCTGCGGTCGGTTGTTTTGGACGCCCTTCGCGATCGAGATCAGCTTGGCCTCTTCGAGCACTTGCAGGTGCCTGTTGAGGTTGCCGTCCGTCAGCGCGCAAAGCTGCTTCAGGTCACCGAACAACAATCCCTTCGCGTGGGTGACGAGCGAGGTGAGCACGCTCAAGCGAGCGCGCTCGTGAATGACACGGTCCAGCCCATCGTACGCAAAACGAGGTCCGGCGCCTTTCTTGCCGATACGCTTATTCAAGTTTTTCCCCATACCCGTACTGAAGCACGGCGGCGACCAGCAGTTGACCGATGCCGAATGGAACACCCATGGCCCAGGGCAGCAACGTCCGGGTGACGCTTCCGGCGGCCAGACAAAACAGCCCAGCCGCCAGATACCACACGCCGACCGCGAACATCTGACGCGGCAGGAAGCGGCACGAGGCAAATACGCCCAGGCTGAAGATCAATTCCCAGAGTCCCGGCAACATCCAGCAATCCCGAGGGGCCACCCGCACCATGACGACTGTCAGCAGGAAACCGACCATGACCGCGGGCAGGAACTGCTCGACCGCGGATTGGACCATCTCCCGGGCAAATCCCACATGAACGCGCCGGGCGCGCGCAAAAGTCTCGATCCCGGTCAGCAGCACCGCGACGGCTGCGGTGCCCGCCCACACCCCGAGCCAGATCGCGATGTCGGCATTGGCCATCCACCGCGCCTGTGCGGCCGCGACCAGCAGCGCGAGAATGCCGCTCACCGCGATGGATGCCGGGCCATAACCGCGAAACTCGGTGCCGCGAGCCACCTGGGAGCGGATGGATTGAATCTCGGATAACGCTTGCTGTAGCTCTTTCATGCAACATCCTCCCCATCAGGCACGGCTCCGCCTAAGTGAGATACCTCAAAGGCACACCGTGGTCAACCCGCGCTTGCGCTCGTAACCGAATACCTGGTACCTTCCAATGATACTTTGTATCGCAAAGTTCGCAATGGGAGGATCCCAAGAGTGCCGCATCCGGGTATCGTGCAAGCGCTGTTCGGGGTCGCGATTTGGGTGTACGTCGTCGCGCGCTTCTGCCGGCGGCTGCGCCGCTCGCCCGCGATGCTGCCGCCGGATCTCTACGCATTCTCGCGCCGGCTCTCGCGTGTGGTCTATGCATGGCTGTACGCGTTGATGTTCGTTCGACTCTCCATCGGCATCTTGTGCGCCGCACCCGATCGCCCGATTCCGGTCTCCTTCGACGACTTTCAGGGTTACCTGGCCTCGGGTGTCCTGGCGATCGTCACCATCCATGCGCTGTCCGCCGGGTATCGTCATTTCGTCGTGAATGCCGCGGACGCGCCCGCGCACAACGCTCAAGCAAACGGGCGGCTCAGGTAGCGCGAGCCCGCAAGCCCGTAGCGCCAGCGCCGTTCGACCGCTTTGGAGATTCCTATCCTCGGCCCGCAGACGACGCGGACGCGGGCACTCGTCGGCCGCAGGCTGAATGGCAGCCGATCGATGCGCGCGCCGTTCAGCTCGTGAGTGACCCCCAAGGCCTGTGCGAGCCGGCCGGGACCGGCGCAGAGAATTCGCGGATCCTCCTGGCGCCGGCGATCGATCATGCGCGCGATGCCGGTGGTCGGCTCGAGCGCGCGTATCAACACACCCGCGCCGTGACCGGCTTCACGACAGACGAAGTTCAGGCACCAGTGTATGCCGTAGGAAAGATAGACATAGGCGCGGCCCGGCGGCCCGAACATCACGGCATTGCGGGGAGTGCGCCCCGAAAAGGTGTGCGATGCAGGGTCCTCGGCATCGTACGCCTCGGTCTCGACGATGACGCCGCCCACACCGTCGACGAGCAGGGTCATTCCGATCAAATGGCGCGCGACCCGCGGAGAATTTTCTGCGAAGTCGATGCCCCTCAATCGCGAAGCGCCTGATGCACCTGCTGCACGCATGCGGACCCCTCGCCGACGGCAGCCGCGACCCGTTTGACGCTGCCGCACCGCACGTCGCCGACGGCAAATATCCCGGGCCAGTTCGTCTCGAAGAACTGCGGCGGCTTCGCCGCGGATCCGGCCGCAGGCGCAAAGTCCTCCGGCGTCAGATCGGATCCCGTTCGAACGAACCCCTTTTCGTTCAACGCGACGCAGCCCTTCAGCCAGCGGGTGGCGGGTACGGCTCCCGTCATGAGAAACACGTGGGCGATGGCGTGCGTCTCGGGGATATTGTCCGGAGCGGTCCTCCACACCACCCGCTCCAACTGTTCGCCGCCTTCCAACGATGTGACCTCAGTATTCACGTGCAGCGTGATGTTGGGCGATTCGTCGATGCGGCGAATGAGGTAGCGAGACATGGAATCGGCGAGTCCCCGTGAGCGGACCAACAGGTGAACGTGACGGCAGCGGCCCGCTAGAAAGACCGCAGCCTGGCCCGCCGAATTGCCGCCGCCCACGACGATGACTTCCTTCATCTCGCAGCGCCGGGCCTCGGTGGCGGTCGCCGCGTAATAGATGCCGAGGCCGAGAAATCGGGACGCGTTCTCTATGGCGAGTTGGCGATATTCGGCGCCCGTGGCGATGACGACGGAACGAGCCCGCACCGCCGATCCATGGCACAGCTCGATGGCATACGGCCGCTGATTGCAATTCAGCTTCATCGCCGAGTATGCGGTCCTGATTTCCGCGCCGAATTTCTGCGCCTGAACCCGCGCCCGTGCGGCGAGCGCCAAACCCGAAATGCCGGTCGGAAATCCCAGATAGTTCTCGATTTTGGAGCTCGATCCCGCCTGTCCGCCGGGCGTGCCCGTTTCGAGCACGAGGACGTCGAGGCCCTCGGAGGCGCCGTATACCGCGGCCGCCAGCCCCGCAGGACCTGCGCCCACGACGATCAGGTCGCGGATCCGGTCATCGTCGATCTGCTGATTCATCCCGAGGCAGGCGGCCACCTCTTCGTTGCTCGGATTCTTGAGCACCACCGCGCTCCGGCACAGCACCACGGGCACGTTGTCGGCGCTGACATGAAAGCGATCCAGCAGATCTTGCACGCCCGAATCCGTGTTCACGTCGAGATAGACGTAGGGGTAGGAATTTCTCGTCAGGAACTGCTGCAAACGCAGAGTGCCCGCGGACTGGCTCGAGCCCAGCAGGATGACGTCGCCCGACTTCGAGGAGATGAGCCCGACGCGCCTGAGGATGAAAGCGCGCATGAAGAGCTCGCTGAGCTCGGCGTCGGACTGAATGATGGAGCGCAGCCGATCCTCGGTGATCACCAGCACTTCGCCCGCGTCGCGGACGCGCGATCGTACCAGGCTGCCGACGCCCTGCAGCGTGCTCATCTCCCCCGTGAAGCTGCCCGCCGTGTGCACCACGACCAACGCCTCGCCGCGGAGACCGGGTTGCACTACTTCGATGCTGCCGGACAAGACCACGAGCATCGGACGATTGCGATCGCCCGGCTCCCCCAATATCTCGTCCTTCGCGATGGCGCGATGAACCCCATGACCTTCCAGCCGGGCGATCTGCGCGTCCGTCAGTGTCGGAAACATCTGCGCTTTGCGGCCGAGGAACGACGGCCCATCGGCCAAGCCGATGTCGCCGATGGTCACGCCGGGAACACCTGGATTTCGTCGATGAAGCACCAGCTCCAATCGCCCATGGCCAGGCATTCCCGGCAACCGTCACCGGAGGGGGTCACGGGCCTCACGGAGCCGAGATGCGCGCATTGCGGATGAGTTTTGGCCATTTAGCGTCCTACGTTGCCGATTGTCGGTCGAATGTCAGGTCCTGCGAACTTCGCCGGCGATCGGCGATCTAAGCCACAGCCAACGCCGAACCGCCACAGGAGGCCGTGAAGTCCCCATGCATTTGCGAAGTTTGCCGCTCATTTTAGCAATCATTGGCGCTGCCGTGGTTCGTGCCGACCCCGCACCGTTCGACCTGGCCGGACCCACCCTCGTGGTCAAGGTCACCCGCGGTGCAAAGACTCTGCCGGCCTCCCAAGTCCCGAATCTCAATGTGGGCGACCGCGTTTGGATCAAGGCCGATCTGCCGGCCACGCAATCGGCCCACTATTTGATGGTGGCTGCATTCTTGAGCGGCTCCACCAATCCCCCACCCGAGAGTTGGTTCTTTCCCTGCAAGACGTGGACCGGCAAGTGCGGCCACGACGGACTGACGGTCACCGTACCGGAGGGGGCGCAACAAGTGCTCGTGTTTCTCGCCCCCGAGACGGGCGGCGACTATAAGACGTTGGTGAGCGCGGTGCGGGGACGCCCGGGCGCATTCGTGCGCACCTCCCAGGACCTCAATCAGGCTGCACTCGACCGGTCTCGCCTGGAGCTCTATCTCTCGGCGATCCACGCGATCAATGACGCCGATCCGCCCAAACTCGCGGAGGCGGCGCCGCTTCTGGCCCGTAGCCTTGCGATCAAGGTCGATGAGAAATGCCTCGACAGGATTCCCGAGCTGCAAGCGCCTTGCCTGACGCAGGGTCACGAGTCGCTGATACTGAATGACGGACACAGCACCTCGATCGTCGAGGCGTTGACATCCGGCCCCGGCAGCGATTTGGCCATGGAGGCAAGCTACACGCCGCAGCTGAGCTACGGCTACTACAGCCCCTACATTGCATCGATATTCGACATTGCCCGAATATTCGACTCGTTCCGTACCGCGCAATATCAATACATACCCGCCTTGGCTTCGCCGCATGGCGACAGGCTCGCACTCACGCTGAACACGGCGCCGTCCTTCCACAATCCGCAATCGGTGTTGGTGGTGGCGCTGCCGGCGGTAGAAGCGCCGCAGTTACCTCCCTTGCATGCGGTGAATCCCAAGGCAATCTACTGCGCCGGCAGAGGCGCCCTGGTGCTGCCGGTCGACGGCGCACCGTTGGTTTTTTCGACCGGCTACGCGCACGACGTGACCTTGAGCCTGACGGACAAGGACGGCAAGAGCATCGACCTGCCCGCCGCCGCCGATGCGGCGCGGGGCGGCTACGTCGTCGACACCGCCGTGCTGCATCCCGAAACTTTGGGCGACAGCGTGCAGGGCTCGCTGCAGGGTTACTGGGGCTTCGAGCGCTATCACGGTCCCGGTTTCCTGATGATGAATTCGCACGCGAACAATTGGGAGCTCGCGGCCGGAGACGAGGACGCGCTGGTGGTCGGGCGCCAGGACACCGTTCACTTGCAAGCCGACAGCGTGAGTTGCGTGGACCACATCATGCTCAAGGATCCGGCCGGCAAGGAACTCAAGGCGGAGTGGAAGAGCGTCAAACCCAACGAGCTCGAAGTCAAACTGCCGCTTCAAGAGGCAAAGCCCGGCGCCATGACCCTGTTGGTGAGCGAAAGCGGGGGCAGCCATCCGCAGCCGATTGCGATTCAGACCTTCTCCGACGCCGGCCATTTCGACGGCTTCACCCTGAACTCCGGCGACGTCCAAGGCGTCCTGAAGGGCAGCCGCCTCGACCAAGTGGCGAGCTTGGTCGTAAGAAACGTTGCCTTCGTGCCGGGCGAGCTGTCGACGCGCAATGGCGCCGACGAGCTGCCGATGGTGGCCCAGGACACGCAGGCCGCGGCGAACTTGAAGCCCGAGCACGGCATCGCCGCGAAGGTCACGCTGAAGGATGGGCGGGTGTTGCCGCTGGCCGCCTCCGTGGACGCACCGCGACCGCGCGTGCTGCTCATCGGCAGGAGCGTCCAACCGTCGGCCTCCGGCAAGGACAGCAATATTCAACTGAGCGATCAAGGCGAACTCCCGCAGGACGCGACTCTGACCTTCGCGGTGCGCACGCAATCGCCCGCGGCCTTTGCGCGCGATGAAAGCGTGGAAGTAGCGACCGGGGATGGGGCGTCCACGACCGTGCTCGGCTTCACCAGCGGCGGCATGACCCTCGAGAACGCTCAGGTCGCCGTGGCCACGCTCAATCCCGCGAAAGCCTTCGGCAGCTCGGCATTCGGACCGTTGCAATTTCGGGTGGTCAGCAAGGGCATCGCCGGGGACTGGTTGCCGCTGGGCAACCTCGTACGACTGCCGGTGCTGAAGGACCTTACCTGCCCCTCGACACCGGAGCTCGCCTGCAAACTTTCGGGCTCCAATTTATATCTGGTCGATTCGGTCGCCAACGACCCGGCATTCACGCATCCGGTACAGGTTCCGGACGGCTTCCTGGGGTCCGCGTTGCCGGTTCCGCATCCGATGGACGGGCCGCTCTACGTAAGGCTGCGCGATAATCCGACCGCGATCAATCCGATGACGCTGCAGACTCAGCTGCTGCCGCCCTCGGTCGGCGATCCGGCGCGCGCGAGCGCCCGGCAATCGGCGCTGCCCGGCGAGAACTCGTCCCCGCCGTAGTCAGACAAAGCCGATCCATCTTCCGAGCGTAACCACGCCAATCCACAGACCCAGAGATACTCCCCCCGAGATCTTTGCGGCCCGAGGAGTCGGCTGTCGGCGGCCCCAGACTTCGACCGAGCGGAGGGTCGTGGCGTGAAACACGCACATGTTGACGCCTGCCAAGATCAGCAGCAGCATTTTTGCGCGGAATGGGAACGTCCCCCAGTAGTGGGTTGCATTGGACGAGAACAGCAGGGCGCCGCTGCACACGGCCACGGCGAAGCTCGTCCATGTCCAGGGCAATATCTCATCGATCAGTTCGCCCACCGGCCGATCGCGCAGATTCACATCGAGCAGCCGCAAATCCACCATGGTGATCGAACCGACCACCAAGGTGATGGCGAGCACGTGGACGCTCTCGATTCCGGGAAACAGCCAGGAAGATTCGCTGATGGCGATCGCAGGCGGTGTGGATTCGAGCCAATGCAGGAAATGATCGAACAAGGAGCCTGTCCCTAACCGGTGTAGGCGATCAATCGCCCGGCGACGGCAATCGCCACCCAGAGGGCGAGCGACACGAGGCCGACGACCTTCGCGGCGGCGAAATGCGACGTCGCCAGATCGGAGCCGCCCCGGCTCAAGTCGCGCCTCAGGATGGCTTGAAAGCCGAGAGTCACGGCGATCGCCGTCGCGAGCATGCACATCTTAGCCCCGAAGAACACGTTGCCCAGCGCACGTTTTGGTTCGCCGACGATCAATATGCTGCCGCTCGCCGCCAGCACGATCAGGGCACCCCACAGCCACGGCATGAATCGACGCGAGAAGGACGCGATGCTGTGGCGCTTGCCCGCGAGGCCGAGCAGGCGCAGATCGAACATCGCCATCGACGCGAGAACCACCGAGATCGCCAGAATATGCGCGGTCTGCACGGTGGGGATGATCCAGAACACTTTTTGAATGATGAGGCTCGCCTGGGTGTCACCGAGCCAATGGATGAAATCGTCGAGCATGGGTTCATCATAGCCAAACTGCGGTGAGGCTGCTCGAATGTCAATAAATGCCCAACGCCATCCCGGCAGCCAATGACGCGCCCAGTTCCTCGCACGGTTTCAGTTCGCTCTCGGGAATTCGCTTCGGCCCCAGAATCTCCTCCGGGGTCTGCGCGTGCGTGCACACGATGATGGGATCGGCGACCGGCTTGAGCCGCCAACCGGTCGCGATCCGTTCGATCTGCTGCGCGGCATTGCGTCCGTCGCTGCCGGTGCAAATCATCGCGGCATAAGGCCTGCCGTTGATCCGATCGAGCGCCGCGTAATACGTGCGATCGAAGAAATCCTTCATCTGTCCCGACACCGCGGCCAGATTTTCCGGCGTCGCAAAAATGAATCCGGCCGCATTCAGCACATCGGAGGCTCCCGCGTCCGCCGCACGCAGCAAGGACACCTGAATCGCGGGCTCGGTGCGGGCGCCGAAGGCCGCCGCCCGGGCCATTTGCAGAGTACCGCCGGTCATGGAGTGGTAGACGATCAGCAGAGTCCCTGCCGCCGTCACTGCCGGCGCCACTGAGTGGCGCCGCCGGCCTTGTCCTCGAGCAGTATTCCGGCCGCGCTCAACTGGGCCCGGATGCGATCGGACTCGGCGAAATTCTTGGCGGCGCGGGCCGCCTTCCGTGCGTCGAGCAAGGCCTCGATGTCCGCATCGGACATCGTCTTGTCGCCGACACTGCGCTTCAAATAGGTGTCCGGATCCTGTTGCAGAACTCCGAGAACCCCGCCCATGGCGCGCAGCGTGGCCGCCGCCCGGATCGCAGTCGCGAGGTTGCCGGACGCCTTGGCCTGATTCAACTCGCGCGCCGCGCCCTGCATGACCGCCAACGCCTCCGGAGTATTGAAATCGTCGTCCATGGCGCCGCGAAATGCGTCGTACCGGTCCGTATCGACCGGTCCGGACTCGCCCGCATCCTTGAGGGCGCGGTACAGCCCCAGGAGGGTTTCATCGGCCTGCGCCAATTGCGCAGCCGAATAGTTGATGGGCCCGCGATAGTGGCTGCTCAGAAGAAAAAACCGCATGACTTCGGGATCGCGCAGCGTCTTCAGTACTTCGCGCAGGGTGAAGAAATTGCCGAGAGATTTCGACATCTTCTCGTCGTTCACGCGCACGAACCCGTTGTGCATCCACACCTTGACGAAGGGGGTATCGCAGGCCGCGCAGGACTGCGCGATCTCGTTTTCATGGTGCGGAAACTTCAAGTCCTCGCCGCCGCCGTGCAGATCGAAATAGCCGCCGAGCAAGCTCGTCGACATCGCCGAGCATTCGATGTGCCACCCGGGGCGCCCATCGCCCCACGGCGAAGCCCAGGACGGCTCGCCCGGCTTGGCGCGCTTCCACAGCACGAAATCCAAGGGATCCAACTTGGCATCGTCCACCTGCACCCGTGAGCCCGCGCGCAAATCGTCGATTTTCTTGCCCGAAAGCCGGCCGTACGCGGCGAACTTGCGCACGGAGTACATGACGTCGCCGTTGCTCGCCACATAGGCATAACCCTTGTCGATCAAGGTTTGCGTCATGGCGATGATGGGACCGATGTACTCGGTGGCCCGCGGTTCCCGGTCGGGCTCCTGAAGACCCAGAGTTGCACAGTCCTCGTGCATCGCCACCGTGAAACGCCCGGCCAAATCCGCCCAATTCTCGCCGTTCGCGGCGGCGCGCTCGATGATCTTGTCGTCGATGTCCGTGATGTTGCGCACATAGGTGACCGCGTAGCCCAACGATCGCAGGTAACGCTGGATGAGATCGAACACCGTGAGCATGCGCGCGTGACCGACATGGATGTAGTCGTAGTTCGTCATTCCGCACACGTACATGCGGACCTCGTTGCCGCGCAGAGGCTTGAATTCCTCCTTCTCGCCGGTGAGCGAATTATGAACTTTGAGCATGGGACTGAAGGCGCCGGCGCGCCGTCTCCGGCGGCATGAGCTCGAGCAGAGCGGCAAGTTCGGGACCGTGCGCCTGGCCGGTGAGCGCCACTCTCAGGGGCATGAACAGGTCCGCTCCCTTGCGCCCCGTGCGCTCCTTTAGAGTTTTCGTCAATAGCTTGAGGTCCGACGAGGACTGGTCGAACGCATCGACGGCGGCGGCGAAGAACTCCGCGCCGGCCGCCGCAACGATCCGCAGCTCCTCCTCTCCCAGGGGCGGCAGATCGCCGCGCACCACCGCCCGCCAAGGCGCCGCATCGCCGGGCAGCACCACGTTGTGCCGGATCAATTCGACGAACTCGGCCGAATCCCCGGCCCCCAGCCAGTCTCTGAACTGTGCGGCCGACATCCGCTCCACGGCCTCCTTTTGCCAGTGCGCCAATTGCGTCTCGTCGAATCGCGCCGGCGCGCGCCCGAGGTGTTCCGGGCGAAAGTGAGCGGGCATGTCGGCCGCGGCCAACCAGCCGTCGGTATCGCCGGCATGCCCCAGGCGGAACAAATGATTGAGGATGGCCGCGGGCAGGAATCCGCGTTCGCGAAATTCCTGCGCGCTGGTGCTGCCATGCCGCTTCGATAGCGGCGCGCCATCCGACCCCACCAACAGCCCCACATGACCGTAACCCGGCCGGCGCAGGTGCAGCGCGTCCAGCAGCATGAGCTGTCGGGGTGTATTGGTGAGATGATCGTCGCCGCGCAGCACCTCGGTGACTCCCATGACCGAGTCGTCGACGGCATTGCTGAAAAAGAACGATGCGCTGCCGTCGTCGCGCCGAATGATGAAATCGCCGATATCGCTCGACAGGAATCGCTGGGGCCCGTGAACCACATCGGTGAATTCGATGACTCGATCGTCAGGCACCGCAAATCGGAGAGTGGGTTTGCGGCCGCGCGCCTCCCGTTCGGCACGCTCCGCCGACGTCAGATGCCGGCAGGTTCCCGCGTAGCGCGGGGGCTTGCCCGACATGCGCTGCAGCTTGCGCGATAGCTCCAGGTCTTCCGCCGTGCAGTAGCAGGGGTAGGCCAGGGCGTCCGCCTCGAGTCGCCCGAACATGGTTCGGTAGATGTCGCCCCGTTCCGCCTGGGAGTAGGGAGCCGAAGGGCCGCCGACATCGGGGCCCTCGTCCCAGTCCAAGCCCAGCCAGCGCATTTCCACCATCAGGTCGTCGCGGAAGCGCGGCTGGCTGCGCTCGACATCGGTGTCTTCGATCCGCAAAATGAAGCGGCCGCCGCTTTTTCGCGCCCAAAGGTAGCTGAAAAAGGCCGTCCGCGCGTTCCCCAGGTGCAAGGATCCCGTGGGACTGGGGGCAAACCGCGTGATGACGGGCGTCGAATCTAAGGATGAGGACATACTCAAGATTGTACCTATTCGAGTAGAATCTCGGGGCATGAAACATCTACTACTCCTCGCTGGTTTGATATTCGCGGCTCAGACTGCCTTCAGCCACGGCGGCGACACTGCGCCCGCCGCGGCCGCAAAACCCGCTGCGCCGGCAGCCCAACCCAAGACCGCGACCTCTACCGTCCTCGTACAAGTGGTCACGTCGATGGGAAATTTCACGCTCGAATTGAATGCCGAGCGGGCACCCCTGACGGTCGCGCATTTCTTGAAGTATGTGGATCAAGGCCATTACACCGGCACGATATTTCACCGTGTGATCCCGAATTTCGTCATCCAAGGCGGAGGCTTCGACAGCGACAACAAACTCGTGCCCGCTCCCGCGAAAGTGGTCAACGAGTCAGGCAACGGATTGACCAACGAACGAGGCACGGTGGGAATGGCGCGCACTCAGGATCCGCACGGCAGCGATGCGCAGTTCTACATCAATCTCTACGATAACGCGGACCTCGATCCCAACAAGACACGCTGGGGCTACGCGGTGTTCGGCAAAGTGGTTCAGGGCATGGACGTGGTCGATCGGATCGGCAATGTCCAGACCGGTCCGCGGGGACCGTTCAAGGAAGACGCGCCGCTCAAACCGGTGGTGATCCAGAAGGTCGAGCGCGTCGCCGGCCCATGAGATTCCTCAGGCCTTGACCGCGCTCTTCATCTCGGATTTGCACATCGACGCGAGTCATCCGGCGATAACCGAACAGTTCTTGAGTTTTCTCTCGGCCGAGGCCAGGGACGCCGACGCCTTGTACATTCTGGGCGACTTGTTCGAATCCTGGATCGGCGACGATGCCCCGGATGCCGCGCAGGTCCAGGCGATCGCGGGAATTGCCTCGCTCACCGCGCTGGGCGTGCCCTGCTTCGTCATGCATGGCAATCGGGATTTCCTGCTGGCGCAGCAATTCTGCGGCATGAGCGGCGCGGCGTTGCTGCCCGATCCCGTGATCGTGACTCTGTACGGGGAACGGGTATTGGTGATGCATGGCGATGCGCTGTGCACCGATGACCGGGCCTATCAGCGGCTGCGCGCCACCGTACGGGACCCCGACTGGCAGCGGCGATTTCTCGCGCTGCCCGTCGAATCGCGCCGAGCCCTCGCGGGCGCCGCGCGCGTCGGCAGCCAAGCGCACACCGCCGCCCTGGAATATGCCATCGCGGACGTCAACCCCTCGAGCGTCGAGACGGCGCTGCGCGCCGCAGGGACCGCAACGCTTCTGCACGGTCATACGCACCGCCCCGGGATCCACGCGCTGCAGGTCGACGGCCGCCCCTGCACGCGCATCGTGCTCGGCGACTGGTACGACCAGGGCAGCCTGCTGCGATGGGACCGGCGCGGGCCGGAGCTGGTGTCCCTATCGCGTGAAAAACCTTCGACGTTTTGACGGGCGAAACGTCAGCCCCCGCAAAAACAAATACTCCCCCGGTCCCGGCCGCTCATGCAGGCGGCCCGGAGTGAAACCGAAACACGGGGTCGGGCGCTGTGATCAGTTCCGCCTCGAGGACGGCGAACTGCTCGATCCTGCTTTCCAATGACGCCTCCGCCCGCTTGGCCGCGCGCCCGGCGAGGTCGAGATAGACGCGCTGGTGCCGCGCTTCGGCGGCGTGCAAACCCTGGAACAGGTCGGCCAAGGGCGCGCCGATGGCCTCGCCCAACACGCCGAATCGTTCGCAGGACCGCGCTTCGATGATCGCGCCGCAAATCATCAGATCCATTTCGCGCTGCGGCTCGCTTTTGGCGACCAGGCGGCGCAGACGTTCGGCGTAGCGGCCCGGCGCCAAGCGCAGCGGCGCCACACCCAATCGGCGAATGAGCTTGACGACCTGCTCGTAGTGGCGCAATTCCTCGCGCGCCAAGCGCGACATTTTATCGGCGAGTTCGAGATCTTCGGCGTACGCGAACATCAGCGCCAGGGCGGTCGAAGCGGCCTTCTTTTCGCAATTTGCGTGATCGATCAGCAGCACGTCCCTCGTCGCGCAAGCGTGTTCCACCCAACCGGCGGGAGTAGCGACACGCAGCAGGGGGTGCGCGAAGGGTGCCGCCGGGCGCGCCGCGCGCTTCAGCCGCCTCACGCCGGCAGCTTGAGCGCCGAAATCGCCTCGAGCAGCGCGCCCGCCGACTGATAACGGTCGGCCGGCGATTTCGCGAGCAGGCGTACCAGCAGTTCTTTGTAGCCGGCGAATTGCGGCGCAATTTGCGGTAGATCCGCCCGCTTGTGCTTGTAGATGACCTCCATCGCGGTCGCCCCTGTGTAGGGTTTGTGTCCTGTCAGCATCTCGTAGAACATGACGCCCAGGCTGTACAAGTCGCTGCGGCCGTCGATCTCCTCCGCATGGCCCTGCTCCGGGCTCATGTAGTAAGGCGTGCCGAAGATTTCACGCGTGCCCGTCAACGACGTTTCCATCTCGTTTGCCTTGGCCAGGCCGAAATCGATCAGACACACCGAGCCGTCGCCGCGCAGCATCACATTGGCGGGCTTGAGGTCCCGGTGCAGGACGCCCACGGAATGAATGGCATGCAGCGCGCTGGCGATCTGCTCCAAGAATTTGAGCGCCGTCTGCGGCAACAGCGGCGCCTTCATTCGCTGGCGCAAATCGCCCGCCGGAAAGTGCTCCATCGCGATATAGGCATGATCGTCGGCAACTCCGAGATCGTAGATGCGTACGATATTGCGGTGCTGCAGGCCGGCGACGATTTCGTATTCCTGCAGAAAGCGGTCGAAGCTCACGAAGCGCTCGGACACGTCCGGCACCTGATTGAACACCTTGAGTACCACCACCGTTCCCGCCCGTTCGCTTTCGGCGAGATAGATCGTGCACATGCCGCCGCTGCCGACCTGTCGGATGCATCGATGGCCGCGGATCTTCACGGATCCGAATTGATAGCGCTGCTCGAAGTCCGGGTGCGCGCGCAGCAAGGACAGGTTCTGCTTGTGCTCGCGCGAGGCGGTCGTGATGGCCCTGATCAACCGGTCGCGGTCGATCTTGCGCCCGTAGAGACGGTGCAGGCCGCGCTCGGCGGCGGGCTCGGGGTTCGGCGCATCCTGCAGCAACACCAGCACGATGGGCGCGAACTCTGGCTTGGCCAGGAATCCGAGCGCCAGCGCCTCCGCCGCCTCCGTCGGGGGCGATCCGACGATGATGGCCGCGTCGAATCCGGTGGCCGCAAATTGCGCTTCGAGAGGGTTGTCCTCGCCCAAGCGGTGCTCGACGATATTTGCGGCCGGCCACTCGATCTCAACGTGCTTCTTGACCAGCAGTCTGTGGTCGGGTCGCGTTGCGATCACCAGTAAACGCATGCTACACCTAAGGCTGCCGCCGGCGGCTATCGAACCGACTTGAGCCCACGCCCGGCACCATCGCGACGCTGCTGTTTGGCTTCGTCCGACCGCTCTCCCCGCAGGCGCTTCAGATACTCGGGGGTCACGTCGCCGGTGACGTACTCACCCGAGAAACACGAAGTGTCGAAATCCTCGATCTTTGCGTTGTCGTGGCGGACCGCGTGCTCCAGATCCTCCAAATCCTGATAGATCAGCCAATCGGCGCCGATGATGCCGCGTACTTCCTCGTCCGTATGGCCCGCGGCCACGAGTTCAGAGGCGTCCGGCATGTCGATGCCGTAGACATTGGGGTAGCGCACGGGCGGCGCGGCGGACGCGAAGTACACTTTCTTTGCTCCCGCCTCGCGAGCCATGTCGATGATCTGCGCCGACGTAGTGCCGCGTACGATCGAATCGTCGACCAGCAGCACATTCTTGCCGCGGAACTCCAGATCGATGGCGTTCAGCTTGCTGCGCACCGATTTCGCGCGCTGCTCCTGTCCCGGCATGATGAAGGTGCGGCCGATGTAGCGATTCTTGATGAAGCCTTCGCGATACTTGATGCCGAGCAGCTGGGCGACCTGTACGGCGCTGGTGCGGCTGGTATCGGGAATCGGGATGACCACATCGATGTCGTGGTCGGGACGCTCCCGCTTGATTTTGTCCGCCAGGCGCTCGCCCATGCGTAGCCGAGCCTTGTACACGGAGATGTTGTCGATGATGGAGTCGGGCCGGGCAAAATACACATACTCGAAAATGCAGGGTGTGTGCCGGGCCATGGCGACGCACTGTTGCGCGTAGAAGCGGCCTTGCTCATCGATGAACACTGCCTCGCCCGGCGCGACGTCGCGCACCATGTCGAATCCCAGCATATCGAGAGCCACGCTTTCGGATGCCAGCATCCATTCGGTTCCCTTCTTGGTGTCGCGCTTGCCGATCACCAGCGGACGGATCCCGTTCGGATCGCGAAAGCCCAGAATACCGTGGCCGATCACCATGGCGACCACCGCATATCCGCCGCGGCAGCGGCGGTAGACGGCGTTGGCCGCGGCAAAGATATCCGCCGGGGTGACGCGGGGGGTACCGACGCGTTGCAATTCGGAGGCCAGCACATTGAGGAGAACTTCGGAATCGGAGCCCGTATTCAGATGACGGCGGTCCTCGCGCACCAACACTTCGGTCAGTTCACGCGAGTTGGTCAAGTTGCCGTTGTGGCCGAGGCAAATGCCGTAGGGCGAGTTCACGTAGAAGGGTTGAGCGTCGTTCGCACTGTCGGCGCCGGCGGTGGGATACCGGACATGTCCGATTCCGATATTCCCCCGGAGCTTGAGCATGTGTTTCTGCTGAAACACGTCGCGCACCAGCCCGGAATCCTTGCGCATGAACAACTCGCCGTTCTCGGAGGTCATGATGCCCGCCGCATCCTGACCGCGGTGCTGCAACACCGTCAGCGCATCATAAATGCGTTGATTGACCGCGCTCACCCCGACCATTCCGATGATTCCGCACATGAAGAACCTCCGCCCCTCTAGGGTCTGATTTTGACTCGGGTCAAGCGCTCGAGCTTCGCCCAAGGATCGCCCTTCTCGCCGACCATGGCTCGCAGCCAATCGCCGATCGTCTCACCGTACGGAACCAGCTTCGACCGATTCCACCACTCTTCGTGATTCAAATGCAGCAACTCGCCGGCGATGATCATGAGGCCAACCAGCACCCCGCCGCGCATCAGACCGAACAGCAACCCCATGCCTCGATCCATGAAACCCAGTCCGATACTGTCCGTGAAGTAGCCCAGCAGCAACCCAACGGCCCAGCCAATCAGCAGCACCAGCACCAATACGACCAGGCGTCCCACCCACGGCGCCACGTTCGGGCCGGCGAGCAGGCCTCCCAGATGAGGCTCGACCAGGGGACCCCATTTCCATGCGGCCCAAATGGCGAGTATCCAGAAAACCAAGGAAACGGCCTCGCGGATGAATCCGCGCAACAAACCGGCGACGGTTGAGCTCAATACAACCAAAATTATCAAGACGTCGGCTGCAGTCATGGCTTTCAATTCTACCGGAGCGTCGGGGGTCCCGCCGTGAAACCAACGTCACAATCCTGAATCTCCCGAACCGCGATTCAGGGCCCGGGGGGCACCAAACTTGCGACCTGGCCCAACGATTTAAGCTTCGCTACCGTTTGGGCCGCGGCTGATCGATCCGGCATGGGGCCTATGCGCACGCGATACCGCAGCAAGGGTCCCGAGCCGCCCGGCAATACGTAAACACCGAAGCCCTGCGCCCTCAATTGGCGCGCCAACTTGTCGGCGTTGTCGCGGCTGACGAAGCTGCCCAGCTGCACGGCCCAGGTATGCCCCGCAGTTGTCTTCGCCGTCGTTGTCGACGATGTGGGGAGCGACGGCGCGATTTCAACCGGTGTGGACGTCGCCGACGCGGGTGGCGCCGATGCGCGCGGTGCCGATGCGGGCGGTGCCGGCACGGATGACGCCGCGGATGATGGGGCGGCCGCGGTCGTGGCAGCATCCGACGCCGCGGCGCTCGAGGCGGCACCCGAGGACGCCACGGCCGATGCGGCGTGAGCCTCGAGCGGCGACGGCTCCGGCGGCTTGCTGGTCGCCAGATCCACGGTGACATTGCGCACGGGTTCCGGCGCGCTCGCCGGCAAGCGGGAAGTTGCCGGAACGGGTACGGGGCCCGACAGGAGTTCCGGAACGACCAGTACGATGAGCACCGCCAAGATCGAGGCGCCGACCAAGCGTTCTTTGACGCGACGATCCATAGCTTGTCAGCCTTGAACGGAAGTGGCTTGGGGCGTCGCAGTATATTCGGGACGCACCGCCGGCGGCAGCACGTTGTGCGCCTCCAGCCAATCAAGCGCGGGCCCTACGGTGTGGAACGATCCAAAAACCACGATGCGATCGGTTGGGCCGGCGGCGGCCAGGGCAGCCGCGCATCCCGCTTCGGGGCTGTCAGCGGCTTCGATGGGTGCCGCAACCTGGCTTGCGACGGACTGTGCGAGCGCCGCACCGCTGCGGCCCCGTTCGCCGACCGTGGAAACGCACCACCACGCATCGATGCAATCGCGCAATTCCGCCGCCACCCCCGAAGCATCTTTATCGGCCAATATTCCGCACACCGCGAGGGTGCGCCCGCCGCTCGGGGTATCACGAAGGTTGCGCGCCAGCACGCGTGCCGCGGCGGGATTGTGCGCGACATCCAATATCCAGGTGGGCGCCGCGGGCCGTATGGGAACAATGACTTGGAAGCGAGCGGCCAGCCGCACCTCCGTGAGGCCCTGTGCCACCGCGGCGGCGGGCACCGGCAAGCGCTCGGCGATCTCTTCCAGGGCGGCGATGGCCGTCGCGGCGTTGGCGAACTGCGCGTCGCCCATGAGCGCCGGCGCCGGTAGGCGCGCCAGGTTCCAGCGCGTGCCGCGGTAGCGCCAGGCAGAGCCTTCGTGGACGTAGGAGTACTCGAGCCCCAAACGCTTGAGCGGTGCCCCCATGGCGCGCGCCAGTTCCTCGACGACGGCGGGCATCTCGCGGCTACCGAGCACCGCTGGGCGGGCCGGCCGGAAGATGCCGGCCTTCTCGCGCGCAATGGCCTCGAGCGTCGTGCCGAGGTACTCCTGATGGTCGAAGCCGATGCTCACCACCACGGCAACATCCGGATCGACCACATTGACCGCATCCAAGCGGCCGCCCATGCCGATTTCGAGCACCCAGGCATCGAGCCGCGCGGCCTCGAACACCAGCAGGGCCGCCAATGTGTTGAACTCGAAGAAAGTCAGAGCCACCTCGCCGCGCGCGGCCTCGATTCGCTCGAATGCCGACACCAGCTCTTCGGTGCCGACCAGGGCGTCATGGATGCGGATGCGCTCGCGATAATCGCGCAGATGCGGTGAGGTGAACGTGCCCACCCGGTAACCCGCGGCCTTCATGATGGACGCGCAAAAGCCGCTCACCGAACCCTTGCCGTTGGTGCCCGCCACGGTAATCACGGGAAGGGTGGGCTGCCGCCATCCCAGACGGTCCTGGAGCTGGCGTAAACGGTCGAGGCTCAGGTCAATGGCTCGAGGATGCACCTGCGATTGGTACGCCAGCCACTGCTCGAGACTCCGGGGCACGGCCTTGCTCAGACAGGCTCCTAGGCTGCGGCGGGTTCTTTGCCGGTCAGCAGGCGCAGCATGGCGCCGATGCGGTCGCGCAGTTCGCGCCGGTCGACGATCATATCGAGGGCGCCGTGCTCCAGGAGAAACTCGCTGCGCTGAAATCCTTCCGGCAGAGTCTCGCGCACCGTTTGCTGAATGACGCGCGGACCGGCAAAACCGATCAGGGCCTTCGGTTCACCGATGTTGATGTCTCCCAGCATGGCGAGACTGGCGGATACTCCGCCGGTGGTCGGATCCGTCATGACCGAAATAAAGGGCAGCCGCGCCTCCGAAAGACGCTTGAGCGCGGCGCTGGTTTTTGCCATCTGCAGCAGCGAATACAGCGCCTCTTGCATGCGCGCGCCGCCGCTGGCCGAGAAGCACACCAGCGGCATGCGATGCTCGAGACAATGCTCCACCGCCCGCACGAATTTTTCGCCGACGACGGACCCCATCGAGCCCCCGAGAAATCGGAACTCGAACGCGCATGCGACCACATCCAAGCCCGCCAATTTTCCCGCCATCACGATCAGCGCATCGCGTTCGCCGGTTTGCTTCTGCGCCTGAGTCAGCCGGTCCTTGTAGCGCTTCGAATCCTTGAACTTGAGCGGATCCTCGGGCTCGACCCCGGTCGCAAGCTCGGTGGTCGACCCGGTGTCGAGAAACTTCGACAGGCGCTCGCGGCCGTTGATCCGCATGTGGTGGCTGCACTTCGGACACACATGCAGATTGCGTTCGATCTCCGCACGGTACAGTACGGCATCGCAGGCCGGACACTTGATCCACAGGCCTTCCGGAACCGAGCGCGTGCGGCGCTCGGTTTTGATGCGCGAGGGGACAATTCGCTCGAACCAGGACATGCGCTAGTTTAACGCAATCAGCCCCGGCTGCGGCAGGGGGATGCCGTAACTGGGCGGGTACTCCACCCGCCACAGGTACAGGCCGGCGGCCGGCGCCGTCGCGCCCGCGAAGCGTCGATTGCCGCCGGCGAGGATCCGGGTCATGGCCGCCGCAGGATCCGCCTCGCGCTGCGCGTCGAGCAGCGTTCCCACGATATTGCGCACCATGTGGTGCAAGTATGCGTTGGCGGAGATCTCGAGCCAGAGATAGTCGCCCTCGCGCCGCACCTCGATCCTCTCGATGCGCCTGATCGTGGTTTTCGATTGGCATTCCACCGAACGAAATGCGGAGAAGTCGTGTTCACCGATGAGCACCTGTGCCGCGGCATTCATGGCGGCGGCGTCGAGCGGCCGATGGATCCACGCGGAGCGCGCGCGCTGCAGCGCCGAGCGGGCGCTGCGGTTCAAAATGCAGTAGCGGTATATGCGGCGAGTGGCCCTGTGCCGCGCGTGAAACCCCATCCCCACTTCGCCGGCCCATTGCAGGGCGATCGCGGGTGGAAGCCGGGTGTTGGCGCCCAGCACCCAGGCCCGAGGAGTGCGTGCGGCATCGGTATCGAAATGAATCACTTGGCCGGCCGCGTGCACGCCGCTGTCGGTGCGGCCCGCGCAGATGGCGGTCACGGGCTTCCCCGCCACGAAGGACAGCGCCGCCTGCACGGCATCTTGGATGGAGGCGCTGTGGTCCTGCGACTGCCAGCCGGCGTATTCGGTGCCGTCATACTCCACGATGGCGGCGACACGATGGCCCATATGCAGACAGGCTCCTAGCCGGGCAGAGTCTCGATCAGCCGCTGCGCTTCCTGTTTCTGGCTCGCCGAGCCTTCCTGCACGACTTCCTCGAGAATGCTGCGCGCGCCTTCCGGATCGCCCATGTCCATGTAGGCCCGGGCCAGATCCAGCTTGGTGCCGACCTCGCTCATGGTCACGGGTTCCAGTTCCGGGTGCGCCGCATCGTCAACCTTGATCTTGGCGGTGCGGGTCGTCGGCGTTATCGCCTGCATCTTGTTGGTCGGCGCCTCGGTGCCGTTCATGGCCTCGCCGACGTCGAGATCGACGCGACGGCTGCGCTGACTGGCCTCGAATACTTCGGTCGAGAACACCTCGTCCTCCGCGCGCGGCTGCTCGACGGTATCGCCGCTTCCCAGCGCGTTCGCCAGCCGGTCCAGATCCAAGTCGATGCTGTCGCCGCTGAGGCCGCGCAGTTTGGATGTCGAATCGACGTCGACCTTCTCCGCGTCCGCCACATCCGAATATTCGGGTGACTTGAACCTCGAAGTTGCGGCGGCATCGAAATCGCGCGGCATTTGCACGGTCGGCG